>Ga0129310_1000702_pt1 | contig 36632 bp, 28 predicted proteins | sample Go1ome_2_FD_94433 | JGI IMG/M metagenome (GOLD analysis project Ga0129310, IMG submission 94433) | Western lowland gorrila individual fecal microbial communities from Wisconsin, USA - Go1022A metagenome | ecosystem: Host-associated > Mammals > Digestive system > Large intestine > Fecal | place... | reverse complement strand
GTTGCGTTCATGAACTACCATGCACTGACTATCGCTCCGACCGCAGGAAGAATGCAGCAGGAGCTTCTCAACAAGCACTACCTGCGCAAGCACGGCGCGAACGCTTATTACGGACAGGGCTGATAAAACAACAGCGGCAGCACTTTAACGGTGCTGCCGCTCAGTCTGTTGAAAAATCTGGCACATAAAAATGTGTAGGGGCGGATTCTATATCCCCCCGGTTTCGTTTTTACGGGGAAAAACGATAAGTGTGTGTGGGCGGTCAAGGAGGACTGCCCACGCGCACCCAGGCGGCGCATGGACGCGCCGCAATAAAGTGCGGGAGGGGCAATCCCCTCCCATACAAAATGCGGTGTGAACATGGATTTTTCGGCAAGACAAGCGGCAGCACCTTAACGGTGCTGCCACTGTTTTTATGTGACTGTATTCAAATCTTCTCAAAAATAAGTATCTTCTCGGCTATCTTATGTATGAGCGGGATATTCTGGAATGGCTTCAATATCGGCATTATCACGGACATTCCGCGCACGATGTCGTCGTTCTTTATCATGCGGAAGCCCTCTGCAACGGAGCCGAGGTCGTCGAATGAATCCGCGCCGAACACGAATTTCGCGCCGGTCTCCTGTATGGATTTCTCTGCGTGCTCCTTGTTTACCCAGCGCTTTGAAATAGTTTCAAAATACACCGTCGCATTGTCGAAATTATCACGGATAACGGAGAGCATCTGCGCGTTCTCCTCCGCAGTGAGGTACATTGACAGACCCTCGATGACGAACAGCATTTTCCCGCGCTTCGTAACCTTTTCAGCCCACGCCGGGTCAAGCGCTGATATCCCTATCGTCGATACCCTGCCGCTTTCGTTGTAAATCGCGTCGCGTACCTCGATGGTCTCCGGGAGATCAACATTATACCAGGTTATGCGGTCGTTGTCCATGCGGTAAAATCTGGTGTCAAGTCCGCAGGCGATGTTCACAACTGTGCAGTCCGGGTTCTTGTCGATGAAGTCCTTTACCAGCTCGTCAAACACGATGGTGCGCGCGATAACTCCGTCGCTCATCGTGGCGTCCTTTTCCGCCTTGGAGAAATCATAGTCTATCTTCTCCACAAGCTCTATCGCCTTTGCGTCATAGAATTTGTGGTTCTTCGTCCTGGAATACTTCGCCCTGGCATAGAAGCTCTGGAGCATCGTTTCAGCGGCTCCCGTAAGGACCGGCTTTATTTTCTCTTCGCTCATGTGTAGTTCCTCACTTTCAGTTAGTACAAACAAACCCGTACTTATTATAACCCGTTAGTCAACATTTGTCAAGTATATCGCATGATAATTCCTATTTACATCACGGCAAAATAGTGATATAATAAATCGTACACATAAGAGAACATAAGAAAGTTTGGTAACACATGACCTCAAAACGTAAAACCTGCGCCAGACGCGCGATAATCATTACACTGACAGTCCTGCTGGCGATAGCCGCGGCGTTTCTTATCTACGTTTCCGACTACTACCGCGCGGACGAAGCGGCAAACGCGGCTCTCCTTACGGACGATTCAGTCACAGTCGCGGTATCGGACGGCAGGGTCGTTTTCACTCCGTCGGGCGAGCCGTCTGCGGGGCTTATTTTCTACCCGGGAGGCAAGGTGGAATACACCGCGTACGCTCCGCTCATGCACCGGCTGGCGGAAGATGGCATACAGTGCGTACTGTTGAAAATGCCGTTCAACCTGGCAGTACTTGACGTCAACGCCGCCGACGGTATCCCGGAGGAATTCCCGGAGATCGGAAGCTGGTACATCGGAGGGCACTCCCTAGGCGGAACGATGGTGGCGAGCTGCGCTGCCGGACACCCCGGCGATTTCGACGGACTGATACTCCTGGCGTCCTACTCCACCGCCGGGCTTTCGGACAGCGGACTGCGTGTACTGTCGGTATACGGCTCGGAGGACGGCGTGCTGAACATGGAGCAGTACGAGAAATACCGCGCGTCGCTCCCGGACTCCGCGCAGGAGCTTGTGATAAGCGGCGGGAATCACGCGGGCTTCGGCAGCTACGGAGCGCAGGACGGCGACGGAGTTCCGACCATCTCCGCGGAGGAACAGACCGACATTACAGCCGCGGCTGCTGCGGAGTTCATTACGTCATGAAATAACAAATGCGGTGCACGAAAGTACACCGCACAGCTTGTCGAAAAAGTAATCACAGCAGTAAATTTTACAGAAACCGTGGGGGAAAACTCTTCGTTTCCCAGACACGCTTCGCTTAGTCTGCCCCAGCCCACACCCCTTTAGCGCCTTGTTATCGTAAAAGCCGCACTACCGTGCGGAGTCGCGGGGCGCTTGCCCCGCCCCCGCCAGCCTTTTGAAGCGTTCACGCCGTGAGCGAAGCGAATTAAAGGCGTGAATGAGAGGTTGGACCGAAAACTTTAATTGCTAACGCGCAAATTAAACAGTTCGATTCAGAATTTTCCGTCAGTCCTTGAAGTACTTCTTTACGAAATCCTCCAGCAGATCGACTGAGCCGTCGATGCCGAGCGCAGAGCTGTCAAGGCAGATCTCAAAGTTCTCGGCGGTGCCCCAGCGCTTGTCGGTGTAGTAGTTGTAATAGGACATGCGCTGCTTATCCATGCGCTCAACGTACTTCGGAGCGTGCTTCTCAGCTATGCCGTACGCGTTTATCGCGCGCTTTATCCTGTCCTCCAGCGGAGCGGTGATGTATATGTTCAGAACATTCTTGAAATCGCGCAGGGCGTAGTCCGCACATCTTCCGATGATAACGCAGGACTCCTGCGTCGCTATCTTCTGGATAGCGTTCAGCTGTGCGAAGAACAGCGCGTCGTCAAAGGGCACTCCACCCTGACCGTACGTAGTCGAGAGCAGGTACAGGAAACTGTTTGTGCGGCGCTCGTCGCTTTCCTCAAAGTGGGTCTTGTGGATTCCGCTGTCCTTTGCCGCAACGTCAAGCAGCTTGTTATCGAAGAACTCAACACCCAGGCGCTTTGCAAGCTTTTCGCCTATTTCACGTCCGCCGCTGCCATACTGTCTTGTGATAGTTATTATACGTTTTGCCATGATGGATCGCCTCCTGTGGTAGCACTTATGTGCTTCATTGTTTACAGTATATCACATTTTTCCGGATTTGTCCACCAGTTTTCACAAGTTTTTTCGATATGCGGGAGCATTTTTGTGTATATTCACAACACGGAGCACCCCGTTTTATCTGTTATCACAATATCAGCCCAGTATGATGTTCTTTAACTCCTCTGCGTTGTGCGCAAAGAATGTCGGCTTCTGCGCCGCCAGCTCCTCGTAGCTGCGGAAACCCCACAGCGCCGCGCAGACTGATATCCCCGCGTTATGCCCGGTCATTACGTCAACATCGCTGTCGCCGACGTAGAGCGCTTCCTCCGGCTTTACGCCGGTGCGGCGGATTATCTCCAGCGCCGCTCCCGGGTCCGGCTTGGGCTGGAATCCCGCGCCGTAGCCTATCACCTCGGTTATCTCATCGCCGTAATTCAGCCGGATAAGCTCCTTGGTGAACTCGTCCGCCTTGTTGGAATTCGCGCCGCAGATAACGCCGTGCGCCTTTATTTCACGTATCATCTCCGGCATTCCGGGATAGGGCTTTGTGTGGTCGCACTTGTGCTGCGAATAATACTCGTTGAACATCGCGAACGCGCGTTCCTCCGTCGCCTTGTCGTGCCCAGCCGGGAGCATTCTCTCGATGAGCTTCGGAATTCCGTTGCCGACGAAGTGCCTGTACTTGTCCTCCTCATGCTGCGGAAATCCCATTTCAGCCAGCGTGTGGTTTCCGGCTGCGGCAAGGTCGCCTATCGTATTAAGAAGAGTTCCGTCAAGGTCAAAAATAACCAGTCTGAACATATGTATCGTCTCCTTGTGAACGCCGTACGACGCGGCGTTTTCTCTGTATATTCCGTGAAAAGCTGATATTATCAGGACTGCCGTGCAAATACCAGGCGGTCTTTCTCGCCCAGGGTTATCAACTGCCCGGTATAGAGCAGGAATACTCCGTTGCCGCGGATTATCGCGAAAAGGCTTTCGTTGTCCTCAAGCTCGATGTCCTGCGGGAGCTTTCCGACAAATTCCGCTGGCATATCCATCGTGACGAAACGCACGACGTTATGCTGAATGGAAACGCTCGCTTCCTCGCTGATATCCTCAATAGCCGCCATCGCCGCCTCAGCGGTGAGCGTCGTCGGACACACGGTGTGTATCCCGAAACCCTTGAACACATCGGACTTGTCAGGGTCCGATATTCTCGCGAATACCCTAGGCACACGGAAAATCTCCTCCGCCAGCTGTGCCGCCATGATGTTCAGATCGTCGTCCTGGGTGACTGCGCATACGGCGTCGCAGGTCTCGATGCCAGCTTTTTTCAGTACCTCCTGGTCTATAGCTACTCCGGCGGTGGTAAATCCGCCGAAATCCCCCGGCAGGCGCTCGAAGTTCTCCTCGTGACGGTCTATAACCGAAACGTCGTGGCCGCGCTTGTCCAGAAGCCCCGCCAGCTCGCTGCCTACCCTGCCGCAGCCGATTATCAGAATATTCATGCAGTTACCTCACTTTCCCACGCAGAAGCGCCGGAACACCTCGTCTATTACTTCGTCCCCTGCGCGCTTGCCGGAAAGCTCGTAAACGGCGTCAAGAGCCTGCTCCAGCATAACGCCCACCGCGTCCGGAGTTACCCCGAGTTCTGCGGCGGAAACCGCGCCGTCAACGGCCTCGGAAGCCCTGATGATACAGTCGCGCTGGCGCTCGTTGGCGATGAATCCGGCGTCCGGGTCAAGCCTGTCGAGATCAAGGCGCTCGCTGACCGCCCTTTCAAGGAGCGCCGCCGCGTTGTCCTGCTTCGCGGAAAGCTTCACCGGAACGCCGAGAGCGGCTTCAATGACGGAGCAGTCCAGCTTCTGCGGGAGGTCGGTCTTGTTGACTATCGCGACTACGTTCCTGCCGGAGAGCAGCTTTATCAGACGCTCGTCCTCGGCGGAAATCTCCCGGGAGCCGTCGAACACCGCAAGTATGATGTCCGCGCTCTCCAGGCGCTTCAGCATGATGTCAACGCCGATCTTCTCTATCGGGTCGGATGTCTCGCGGATACCGGCGCAGTCTGCGATGCGCAGTACTATGTCGCCGAGCGCGACTGTTTCCTCCACGATATCGCGGGTAGTGCCCTCGATATCCGAAACTATGCTGCGCTGCTGCCCGGCAAGGCTGTTCATCAGCGTGGATTTTCCCGCGTTCGGCTTGCCGACTATCGCGCAGGAAATTCCCTCCCGGAGCATGCGCCCGGTGTCGTAGCCCGCCAGAAGCTCCCGGAACATGTCCTGCACTGCGGACAGCTTCTCTGTCAGCCATTCCTGCGTTACCACCGGAGTATCATCGTCCGGGTAGTCTATCCACGCGGATATCTGGCTTGACACCTCCATTATCTTCGCGGCGCAGTCCTCCATGCGGCGGAACAACGCGCCGTCGCGCTGTCCGTTAGCGCAGCTGAGCAGCTGACCACCCTGGGCGCTGATGATATCCGCGACCGCCTCCGCCTGGGTCAGCGAAAGCTTTCCATTGAGCAGGGCGCGCTTGGTGAACTCTCCGGGACCCGCAGGCTGCGCCCCCGCCTTTACGCAGGCGGAAAGCACCCGGCGGGTCACGTAAATACCACCGTGGCAGGAAATTTCCGCAGTGTCCTCGCCGGTGTAGCTGTGCGGCGCGCGGTACATCAGAAGTACGCCGTCGTCAAGCAGTTCGCCGCCGTCGTATATCTTTCCGTAGGCGGCGCGGTAGCCCGGAAGCTCCTCCGCACTCTTACCAGATACCGGGCGGAATACCCGGGCGGCTATCTCTGCGGCTCTCTCGCCGGATATCCTTATCACTGAAATGCCCCCGGCCGCCGGCGGCGTAGCTATTGCACATACAGTTGACATAATTACTTCTTTCCGAACAGTTTTGCGAAAAATCCCTTTTTGGGCTTTTCGGCGGGCTGGTCCTCCAGTATGGAGGTGTATTCCTCGCGCTCCGGCTGTTTCTTAGGCTTCTCCTCCGGCTCGTCCGAGAATATGTTCATGAGGATTGGCTTGCGCTTGAACTCCTCGCCGGTGTCGTTCAGCAGGTAGGTGTAGGTGCGGCTCGGCATAAGCGGCTTGTAATCCTCCAGGGAGCTGCATTCCATCAGCTCCGCGAGCTTCTCCGCCATGCGCTCCGGCAGGCTCTCCGCCGCGCCGTTGTAGTACTCCTCGCAGGCAATGTTATATTCCTCCGCCGGGTCGCGCCCCGCTATCTGAGTGAGGTGGATACCCTCCCGGAGGTACGCGGTGTAATCCAGGTAGTCGCACCAGAATTCATTCAGCAATGCCGCCAGGATAATATTCTGCTTTTCCTGGAGCGCGTCCTTTCCGAAACGCTCCTCCGCCTGCGCACAAAGCTCCGGCGCGTGCTTCTGCCAGAGGTCGCTGTCGTAGGTGCCCTCCAGCAATGCAGTGCGCTTCCCGAACGTCATTGCACGGTGCTTCTCGCCTATCATGGTGTATTTCATGAGGTTCACGCGCTCGTCAAAAGTATCGCCCTCCGAGATGCGTTGCACACGCTCCGCTTCCTTTATCAGCGACTTATCCTCTATCGCGCCGCTCACCGGCTGCGCGGGATAGTGCCGCCCTGCAAGCGAGCGCAGGTCGTTGCGGGTCATTATCTCATCGTCAAGCGCGGCGAAGAAACGGCTCTCGCCGACGTCGCCCTGACGTCCCGCGCGGCCGCGGAGCTGCTGCGTTATGCGGGAGCTTTCGCGCATTGCCGTCGCCAGTACAAGCAGTCCTCCGGCGGCTTCGACCTCGGTCTTTGCATGGCTGTCCGCGCCGCCGAGCTTTATGTCTACGCCGCGCCCCGCCATGTTAGTGGATATCGTCACCGCGCCAGGCTCTCCGGCGCAGGAGATTATCTCGGCTTCCGCTTCGTCATTCTTCGCGTTGAGCACCGCGCAGGGAATGCCGAGCTTCTCAAGCTCCGCCGCCAGGCTCTCGGATTCGCTTATGCTCTCCGTGCCGACAAGCACCGGGCGCTTTATCGCGTGGGCTTCCTTTATCGCGGAAACAACTGCGCGGCGCTTTTCGTCCGCGTTGTAGTACATCTCGAGCGGGTGGTCGGTGCGCTGGCACGGCAGTCTTGTCGGAATGACGACGGTAGGCAGTCCGTATATCGTATCGAATTCCTCCCTGGACTGCTCAGCGGTGCCGGTCATTCCGGCGAGCTTTGGGAACAGTCGCAGGAAGTACTGTAGCGCGATGTTTCCCATGATCCGTCCGCGGGAGGTTATCTTCAGCCCGTGCTTCGCCTCGACCGCCGCCTGGAGGTCGCCGGGGAATACGCGTCCCGGAGCGGCTCTGCCGGTGAATTCGTCCACCAGGAGTATGCTGTTGTCCTTGACTATGTAGTCCTTGTCCTCGGTGAGCATTACCCGCGCCTTTATGCAGGCGCATATCTTCGCGAGAAGCCCGGTGCTTTCCTCGCCGTAGATGTCGCAGTCAAATATCTCCTCCGCCTTGTCCGCGCCGTCGTCGGTGAGGTAGACGTTGCGGCTGTCATCGTCGATTCCGTAATCGTCCTCGGTGAAGCCGCTGACCTTTTCATAGACATCAGCGGTGGAACCGTCGTCCTGGGCTTCGATGTCCCCGGCAATTACCAGCGGTATACGCGCTTCGTCTATCATAATGCTGTCGGCTTCGTCCACGATGGCGAAGTTCAGCTTATCCGGGAACACCATGTCCCCGGTGGAATAGCACACGAAATCACGCAGATAATCGAACCCGGCTTCCTTGGCGGTGAGGTACACCACCTGTCTGCCGTAAAGCTCCCGGCGCTGCTCCCTGGGAGTATCCGCAGTAACGCAGCCGATGGTAACGCCCATCTCGTCATAGACGGGCTTCGTCCACTCATAGTCGCGCTTCGCGAGATAATCGTTGAAAGTCAGTATCATCACCTGACCGCCGGAGAGCGCTTCGTGGCACGCCGCGAATACGGCGGAAAAGGTCTTTCCCTCGCCGGTCTGCATCTGCACCATATTGTGTCCGGAAAGCGCGAGAGCCGCCCCGATCTGCTCAGCATAGGGAGTTATGCCAAGAGTTTTCTGCATGGCGCAGTATACGCGGGAAAATACCTCGTTCACACCGCTTCCCTGCGCCCCGCCGGACTTTGCGAGCTGTTCTATCTCTGCGATATTTTTCGTATCCAAAAGCGTTCTCCTTAAAATTGATTTACTTAGTCAGCGCGATCTTCTTGATATTGAGGTCGGAGCTGAACGACACCACATTGAACATGAACATCGTCTGCTGATACTCGCTGAGGTCTATCAGATTGTTCAGGTCGGTGTTGATGTAGCGCATATCCACCATCGTTATCTTGCTGTAGTGCTTGGACAGGAACGGCACAAGGCTGTGCGCGTAGCTGTCCTTTATCAGCAGCAGGTTCTTGCCGTTATTGACGTCAGTTTCTATGGTCACGAGCGGCGAGTTGCTGCCGGTGAAACTGGAGTACTTGTCCTTTACGTCAAGGTAGCTGCGGATATACAGGCTGTCGTACTCAGTTTCCTTTCTTCCGTCAGAGACCGTCATTTTTATCTTCGGCTCTCCGGAGGCGAGCATGTAGTAATCTATGCTGTCCGGAGTTACGGAGTTATCCAGGGTCTTGGAATAGAGCGTGCCGCGGAAGCTGCTGCTTGCGGTCTCGATGTTGAAGCTGTCCAGTCCGTAGCTGCTGTAGCCCAGGGTCTTTGCCGCCGCACAGTACGCGTAGTACGCGCCAAGGCTCGTCCAGTGATGGTCGGTGCGGTAGAAAACATAGTCGTTCTTGTGACCGGAGAGGAAGCTCAGCGAATCTATCGTCGTGATTCCGTTCATCTTCTTGTAGCACTCGTCAATGAAGCTCTTTTCACTGAGGTAGCCCGCGTATGACGGTATCTCGCTGCTGAATATCTCCTGCGCGGTAGGCGCAAGCATAAGGCTCACCTGCATATCCGGGTGGGTCTCCGCGAATTTGTTCATGGCGTTGAGGGATTTCAGTACGTCGTCCTCGTTGTACTCCTTGAACACCTGTATCATCTGGTCGTCCAGGGTGTAGACGCCGTTTATCTCCTTCTTGCCGGCAAGCTTCTCTATTTCGTTCTTGGTGCGCACCCAGTCCTCCCTGCCGACGAGATGGTCGGCGAAGTAGGTCTCGAAATCGTCCATCCAGCTGTCCTTGTCGCGGACGGTGATGTAATCCCACTTGATGGCGCCGACGACATCGCCGAGCCCCTCCGCCTTGTCCATCCTCGTGTGATCAACAAGGTCGGGGAACTCCGCGAGGGTGCGGTTTTCGTTCTCGCTGCGCTCCTGCTTCGGGAGAACCGCAGTCACCGCCGGTATCGCCAGCGTCACCGCCGCGAACAGCGCTATAGTGAGCTTCGCCGGGGTCATTCTGAATTTCATATGCTGTTCTCCTTTCGTCAGAAGTTAAAGTACAGGAACGGGTTGTAATTGGAGGTCGCGATATACGACACGGAAGCCAGCATGATGACTGTATCCACCACCGGGAAGCCGTACTGCGCCCACTCCGGAGCTTTCTTGCGGATATACGCCGTGATGTTCTTGAGCACGTCGGAGCTGCCGAAAATGCATATCGCGAAGATAAGTCCATAGTTCACGATATAGTTGGTAGCCGCGTTGTCCATAAACACGCCGTTTCCGCCGAACATCGCCGCGATGTAAGTCCATACCTGACCGAACACATCGCCGAAATCCACCGTACCGGGAGCGACTGCGTCGAACAGCACCCAGCCGAATACGACCATCACGAACGTATACAGCCAGCTGAAAAACGCGGGTATTTTCTCCAGTACCTTTCCAAGGAACAGGCGCTCGATGACTATGAGAAGTCCGAAATACGCGCCCCAGAGCATGAAGTTCCAGCTTGCGCCGTGCCAGATACCGGTTATCGTCCAGACGATAAGCAGATTGATTATCGTGCGCGGAAGTCCCTTTCTGCTGCCACCGAGCGGGAAATAGATGTAGCTCTTGAACCAGTCGCCGAGGGTGATGTGCCATCTGCGCCAGAATTCAGAAACGCTGTGGCTCATATACGGGTAGTTGAAGTTCTCCGGGAAATTGAAGCCCATCATCTTGCCCAGACCGATAGCCATGTCAGAATATCCGCTGAAATCGAAGTATATCTGGAACGTGAACGCGAGAATTCCCATCCATGCCGTCGCCGCGGAAAGACTGCCGTATTCCAGCGCCTTTATCTCCGTCCACAGCATACCGATGTTATTTGCGATGAGCACCTTCTTGCCGAGTCCCACGATGAAGCGTGAAATGCCGTCGCCGACCATCTTTTCGGTGATGGTACGCTCGTCTATCTCGTTCTGGATATCCTCGTATCTTACGATAGGGCCTGCGACTATCTGCGGGAACAGCGTAACGAACGCCATGAAGCTGACGGCGTTCTTCTGCACCTTTATCTGTCTGCGATAAAGGTCGATGGTGTAGCTCATCGACTGGAACGTGAAGAAGCTGATACCGATAGGAAGCGGCAGGTTCGGATTAGGTATAGCAAGACCGAACCACGCATTCAGCGACTCTATGATGAACCCCAGGTACTTGAACGTACCCAGCAGACCCAGGTTCATTATCAGCGACACCAGCAGGCACGCCGTCCGTATCTTTGGGCGGTCGTCGAATTTGTCGATAATGCGCCCGGCGGTGTAGTCGATGAACGTCGAGAGTATCATGACCAGGACGTAAATCGGCTCGCCCCAGGCGTAGAACACAAGTCCGCTGACGAGAATTACCACGTTCTTCGCCTTTTTCGGAACGAGATAATAAATTATCAGCGTTATCGGCAGAAACGCGAACAGAAAAGTTAAGCTGGAAAATACCATATATGCACCATTATCCGGGAACGCCCCGGAACTTTCCGTCAGGCTCCCCCTTTATCATCTCCGTCCATCTTCCGGACGGCTTCGAGAAATCCGCTGCGTGTATACATCTTGTTGACTACCTCCAGCAGCAGCTTTGCTGAAAGCAGCTCCGGCAGACCAAGCGACCTCTGAAGCCGCCGGCGCCGCTGCGTACAGTTTTCTCCGCCGATAAGCCCGCAGTCCATAAGGTCCGCACGTGTTATCGGCTCCCCCGGCTCTGCGGAGAATTCCTCCGGGACTGCCCCGGCGTTTATGAGCGCCTGCTCTATCAGTTCGTCCGGGATACCCTCAACGCCGAGCTTGCCCTGCTTTGAGGGCTGCGCCTTGCGCCGCTCCTTGCCGTGGATATCCGGGGTGACTGCGTTGAGCACCTCGCCCTGCTTCACGATGCTGCGTATGAACGAACGTATCTGAAATCCCGCGCTGTCGCTGTCAGTCAGAATGATTATCCCCGTTTTAGCCGCGAGGGATTTTATCAGCTCCTGCTTCTCCCTGTCCTTATAGATGGAAAAGCCGTTCGTGCATATCACAACCGCGTCCGTTATATTGGAAAGACGTATCTTGTCGTAGCGTCCCTCCACTATTATTGCTTGTTTTATCCTCAACATACCCTACCGCCTGCGGTTTATGGCTGAAAGCTCTATCACCGCGCGCTCCAGGAGTATCCGGCTGTCCGCCTTTGACGAGTTCATCAGCAGATTGGTGCGAAAAAGCACCTCCAGGCAGCGCCTGAGATTATCCTCCGGGATAGAGCGCACTGCGGTGCAGGTCTTGCCGAAGAAAAACGCCCTGCCGCCGAAGTACCCGAAATCCGCCGCCGCCTGCTGGGAGCTTTTCCGGGCGTTCTGCGCGAGCTTCGCACGGTAGTTGTCAACGAACGCACCGGACAGCGCACCGAGTATCATCATCGGCTCCTCGCGCTGCTGGAACAGCTCGTCCATCATTTTAAGCGCTTCCGCTGTCCTCCCCGCCAGGATATTCGACGAAAGGTCGTAGGCGCTGGCGTCAAGCAGCTTCGGCGTCAGCGCGTCGATAAGCTCCTTGGTTATCTCCCCGGACTGCTGGCAGCTGCACAGCTTCTCTACCTCGTTCTGTATCAGCGTGAGGCTGCGACCGCACATTCCCGAAAGATACATCGCGTTCTGCTCCGAGAGCGTGCAGCCCATCTTCTGCGCCTTTTTCGCCGCCATCGCCGCAGTCGTCGCCGCCGGGAGGTACTGCATCTTGCACACCATTCCGCATTTTTCCACGGTCTGTATCAGCTTCTTGGTCTTTGCTTTCGGCTTTATGTCGTCGATGTCAAGACCCGTCTGGCAGATCACCATGATAGTGGTGTCCGGAAGCTCTTCGATAAGCTTCAGAAGTTCCTTGTGGCTGTCGTTGTCCATGTCCTCCGCATCGAGGTCGGTTATCTTCACGCACTTGTGCTCCGCGAAGAACGGCAGACTCTCCGCGAAGTCCGACAGGGAGTGCGGATTCGGCGCGCCGCGCAGCTTCATGAAATTCAGCCCGTCGGACTGATCTCCGCCCGCCGCCGCGACTATCTTGTCCGCGTACATTCTCGTGAGGAACGTTTCCTCGCCGTACAGGTAGTACACCGGACGCAGCTTCCCGGCTTTCAGCTCGGATTTCAGCGTTGCTTCAGCGGTGAGCGCGAATACCTGCTTCGCCATTACGCCATCTCAACGGAAAGCTTCTTGCCGCCGAGTATATGGAAGTGCAGGTGGCGTACGGTCTGTCCGCCGTCCTCGCCGATGTTGCTGACAACGCGGTATCCGTTCGTCAGTCCCTCTTCCTTTGCGATAACGGCGATCATCTCGAAAATATGCGCTACAACGGCGCTGTTTTCGGGGGTTATCTCGTCAACGCCGCCGATGTGCTGCTTCGGGATAACAAGAATGTGGGTCGGGGCCATCGGGTTGATATCGCGGAAAGCAAGTATCTGGTCGTCCTCGAATACCTTAGTTGACGGGATATCCCCGGCGATTATCTTGCAGAATAAGCAGTCGTTCATAATTTACCTCCTGAAAATTAAACATAGTTTGTCCGTATAAGGTTACGTCATTATCTGAATTTACATCGCGACAGCAGCGATCACGCCGACTATAAGCCCGACGACAGCCATGACTCCGAAGAATATCACCCAGTTCTTTATCGTATGGATATCCCTTGCCTGGCGCATCGCGATAAGGCGCTCTATCTCCTCGGCAGTCATGTCCGGGACTGCGCTCTCGACCGTGCAATACTCGCGGCGCCCGTCAACGGAAGTGGCGTAAATGCCCTCCGGGAGCGGCTTGTCCTCGTTTTCAAGCTTCTGGCACTCCTGCTTTGTGTTTTTGTCGCTGATTATGTTTCTGAAAACCAGACCATTAGTGACCAGCAGATGGACGTACTCCACACCGGCGTCTGAGCTTTTATAGGTCATGCGCTGTTCCTCCATGATTACCTTCCAACAATTTACAATTGCAACTTTCGCGATTACTAAAATGTCGTTTTCCCCGAATGAACAAAGAAAACGACATTTCAGACTTGTTTTATATTATCTTACTTGATATACTTTGCAGCGATATCAGCAGCGGCAGCCAGCGCGTCCTTTATCTTGGAAGCGTCCGGGATACCAGCCATAGCCTGGTCGGGCTTTCCGCCGCCCTTGCCGCCTGCGACAGCCGCGATCTCGCGTACCAGTGTGCCTGCGTTCGCGCCCTTAGCAACCGCGCTCTTGGAGCACTTGCAGAGAATGCTGCTCTTGCCCTCGGCGGTACCTGCCAGCACTGCAACGAAGCAGTCGAACTTGTCCGCCAGGGAATCGCCGATCTTGCGGAGACCGTCAGCGCCGGTTCCGTCAAGAGCCGCGGTGATTATCTTAACTCCTGCAATCTCGGGGCAGCCTGCGCCGATGTCGCCCATCTGGGCGTTTGCGGCAGCCTGTGCCATGCTCTCGATCTTCTTGTCCTTCTCGCGGAGCTCGGACATAACGCTCTCGCAGCGGTGTACAAGCTCGTTGGAGTTGGAGACCTTGAGCACGTCGGAAGCCTTTGCTATAGTATCCTTCATGGAGTTGAGCAGGTTCAGAACGTTCATACCAGTTACAGCCTCGATACGTCTTACGCCGCTTGCAACGGAGGATTCGGAAACTATCTTGAACAGACCTGCCTCAGCGGAGTTCTTCAGATGAGTACCGCCGCAGAACTCGGTGGAGTACTCGCCGACGGATACAACGCGTACTACGTCGCCGTACTTCTCGCCGAACAGCGCCATAGCGCCCTTCTTCTTGGCCTCTTCAATGGGAAGCTCCTCGGTTACGACCGGAACAGCCGCCATGATCACGTTATTCACATACTCCTCTATCTTAGCCAGCTCCTCGGTAGTTACCGCGCTGAAATGGCTGAAGTCGAAGCGGCACTGATACGGGTCAACATAGGAACCTGCCTGGTGAACGTGGTCGCCCAGTACATGTCTGAGAGCCGCCTGGAGGATATGCGCGCAGGTGTGGTTGCGCTGCGTAGCCGCGCGCTTCTCGGTGTCAACCTTTGCGGTGACGGTCTCGCCGGCAGCAAATCCGCCGCTTACGACCTTACCGTTGGAGATGAACGCGCCGTTGGTGAGCTTCTGTGTGTTGGATATCTCGATAACGTTATCACCGGAAACCACGGTACCGCAGTCGCCGACCTGACCGCCCATCTCCGCATAGAACGGAGTTTCCTCGAGAATTACGGAAACGTCGTCGCCCTCCTCGCAAAGCTCGGCGATCTCGCCGTTCTTTACGATGGCAAGCAGCTTGGTCTGCTTCTCAAGCTCGGTGTAGCCAACGAATGTGGTCTTGTAAGCGTCGAGCGCGGAGTTCTTGGCGTTGTCCCAGCCGCCGCCGAGCTTCTTGTTTGCGCGTGCGGTGGTCTTCTGCTCCTGCATGTACTTCTTGAAGCCCTCTTCGTCTGCCTCGAGACCCTTTTCGTGGAGTATCTCCTTGGTGAGGTCGAGCGGGAAGCCATAAGTGTCGTGCAGCTTGAATACGTCAGCGCCGTCGAGGGTCTTTTCGCCGGACTTCTCCAGCTTCTCGATCATCTCGTTGAGAATATCTGTGCCCTTGTCGACGGTCTTTGCGAAGCTCTCCTCCTCGGTCTGGATAACCTTCTTGATGTAAGCGCGCTTCTCGTCCAGCTCGGGATAAGCGGAGAGGTTCTCGTTGATAACGGTGTCGCATACATCGTGCAGGAACGGCTTGGTGCAGCCGAGAAGTCTGCCGTGTCTTGCGGCTCTTCTGAGCAGTCTGCGGAGGACGTAGCCTCTGCCCTCGTTGGAGGGAAGAACGCCGTCGCCTACCATGAACGTTGTGCTTCTGATGTGGTCGGTGATAACGCGCAGGGAAACGTCCTTAACGGGGTCTGCCTTGTAGTCAACGCCGACAATGGAGCTTATCTTCTTGAGAATGTTCTGAACTGTATCTACCTCGAACAGGTTGTCAACGTCCTGCATTACGCACGCAAGACGCTCCAGACCCATACCGGTGTCGATGTTCTTTGTCTTGAGCTGTGTGTAGTTGCCGTGGCCGTCGTTATCGAACTGGGTGAATACGTTGTTCCAGATCTCGATTATACGGTCGCAGTCGCCGACTTCCTCGAAGTTGTCCTGACCGATGTGGTCGAAGTGACCGTACTTCTCGCCGCGGTCGTAGTGTATCTCAGAGCAGGGGCCGCAGGGACCGCTGCCGTGCTCCCAGAAGTTATCAGCCTTGCCGAGCTTGATGATACGCTCGCGGGGAACGCCTACCTCGTTAGCCCAGATATCTCCGGCTTCGTCGTCCTGCTCGTAGATAGTTACCCACAGGCGCTCCGGCGGGATCTCCAGAACCTTTGTGAGGTACTCCCATGCCCATGCGATAGCCTCGTGCTTGAAGTAATCGCCAAAGGAGAAGTTACCCAGCATCTCGAAGTAGGTGCCGTGACGTGCGGTCTTGCCGACGTTCTCGATATCGGGGGTTCTGATGCACTTCTGGCAGGTGGTAACGCGGTGGCGCGGCGGCTCCTCGATACCCTGGAAGTACTTCTTGAGCGGCGTCATGCCGGCGTTGATAAGCAGAACGGAGTTATCTCCCTGCGGAACCAGCGGAAAGCTGTTCAGACGCAGGTGTCCCTTGCTCTCAAAGAAACTGAGGTAGCTTTCGCGGAGGTCATTAAGTCCAGTCCATTTCATATTTTTGTCCTCTTTTTTGTTTAAGATATAGTAGTCCCTTATGGAATACGCATACATATTTATTATACATCTTTTTACGCAAAAGTCAATAGAAGAATATGGATATAATCTTTTGCCACGCTGGCGCGGATTTTGTATGTTTTATCCAAACGGACGCAAAATGGGAGGGCTCAGCCCTCCCTGTTCAGTCTGTTGAAAAAATCCTGGCGCCTATAATTTTCGCATATATCGGCAATCGCGCACGAAACACATACGCATTACCTACCCTCTACCCCGTAGGGGAGGGGCTTGCCCCTCCCCTACAAAGCACGACGTGAACATGACTTTTCCGACAAGCTGAAACGGGAGGGTTCAGCCCTCCCGCCTATACTTTACTTAACAGAATCCACAAACCGCATGAACGCCGCCTGACCCTCGGGGGTACGCTTGTAAACTCCGGCGTCCTCCAGGACTTCCAGGAACACCTTGCCGATCTCCTGCTCAAGGATTCCGCGCGCCGTGCTCTCGCTAAACTCCGGGTGTCTTGCCAGGATGTCTGCCGCCCACTCCGCGTGGCAGGTAAGTTCCGGGATACCGCGGAGATCCTCGCCGCCCAGCATAGCTTTCTCCAGCATAACCATTTCCTTTGAAAGTCTGGAGGGAAGCACCGCAAGTCCCATGACCTCGATAAGACCGATGTTCTCCTTCTTGATGTGGTGGAGGGAGGGCTTCGGGTGGAACACGCCGAGCGGTCTGTCGGCGGTGGTTATGTTGTTTCTGAGCACCAGGTCGCACTCGTATTTATCGCCGTTCCTGCGGGCGATGGGGGTTATCGTGTTGTGCGGAACTCCGTCAGTCTCCGCAAATATGAACGCGCTCTCGTCGGAGTATGCGCGCCACTTCACCAGAATGGAGTTGCAGCACTCCGCGAGCTGATGGCGGTCAGCGGAGGAAACGCGGATAACGGACATCGGCCACTTTACGATACCGGCTGTGACGTCCGGATATTCCGCCATGGTGAACGGAGTTTCCACCGGAGCCTTTGCCATCGCGAACGTATAGCCGCCGCCCTGGAAGTGCTCGTGGCTGAGTATCGAGCCGCCGACGATAGGCAGATCGGCGTTGGAGCCTACGATATAATGCGGCAGGTAGTCGATTATGTCGAAAAGCTTGTCGAACACGGAGCGGTCGATCTTCATCGGGATATGCTTTTCATTGAAAACGATGCAGTGCTCGTTGTAGTATCCATATGGAGAATACTGTATCTGCCACTCCTCGCCGTTGACGTTCAGCGGAATGGGGCGCAGGTTCTGCCGCGCCGGATGGGTCGCATGTCCCGGGAATCCGGCGTTCTCCGGGCAGAGCTGGCACTTGGGATATGCGGAGGCTTTCTGGTTGCGCGCCGCCGCAATGTCCCGGGGATCCTTCTCGGGCTTGGAGCAGTTTATCGTGATGTCCAGAGTGCCGTATTCGCAGTCATACAGCCACTTCATGTCCTTCGCTATTCTTCCGGCGCGGACGTAATTCAGCTTCTTGCTTATGTCGAAGTACCAGTCGGTGGCCTTTGTCGGGGACTCCGCGTACAGTCTGCGGAATTCCGCGATCACTTCGCGGGGCATCGGCGTGAGGATACCCATGAGCCTGGTGTCGAACAGGTCGCGGGAGTTCGCGGTGTCCGCTATCATGCCGTTTTCAATGGCATACGCTATCAGCGGAGCCAGGATATCGTCAATGCTCTCTCCGGCGTAATTTCCGGTGCATTCCTGCCAGTCGGTGAGCTTCAGTGCTTCCATCAGCTGGTTGCGGACTACGTAAACATCGTCCCTGGTGATAAGGTCGTTTGCCAGGGCGTAGTCGATGAGCTTCTGTACATTTTCACAAATCATGGGTAACTCTCCTTTTCGGTGCTTTGTTACCTTAATTCTATCATACCACTGGACGATATGCCATGAACACAATTAAACAAAACATGGACAAAATGATACTGGAGCTATTGAAAAATCCTGTATCATGATGTATAATTAAAAGCGAAAGGAAGTGCCGCCATGTACACAAACGTTGCGTATCTGCATAACTCCCTCGCGGATATCGCGGACGACAGCCGTTCGCTCATCGTGCGCAGCTGCGGATATTACAGGATAATAAGCCGCGTGGAGTTCCACACCGACAGACCCTCCGGGCGCCGGGATTTCCAGCTGCTTTACATCGCAAAGGGCAAGGGATATTTCACCATCGGCGGGAAGCTCCGCACGCTGACGGAGGGAAGCATGATACTCTACCGCCCGGACGAGCCGCAGCACTACTTCTACCGCGCGGCGGACAAGACGGAGGTCTACTGGGTGCACTTCACGGGGCGCGACGCGGCGGAGCTTCTGAAATACTACGAGCTTCCGGACTCGGAGAACGTGTTCCGCACAGGATCCTCGGCGGATATCCAGTGGCTATATCGGCAGATGATACAGGAATTGCAGCTGTGCCGCCAGAATTACGAAGAGCTTCTCGCCCTGATACTGCGACACCTTTTCATCGTGGTGAACCGCTGTCTGACGGAGGGCAGCCGCGACGTTGACACCCTCGGAGAGATCGAGCGTGCCACGCATTATTTCAACGAGAACTACCGCCAGCCGATAAACATAGAGGAATACGCGGCGGCGCGTCACATGTCGGCGTGCTGGTTTATCCGGAGCTTCCGCCGGGCGGTGAAGCAGACGCCGATGCAGTACATTCTGTCGCTGAGAATGTCCAACGCGCAGAGCCTGCTTGAAGCCACGGAATATAACGTGACGGAGGTCGCGGCGGCGGTGGGGTATGACGATCCGCTGTATTTCAGCAGGCTCTTCCGCCGGCACACCGGGGTCTCCCCGACGGAGTACAGACGGAGAATGAACGGAAGAGCGACATAAAAAACGGAGGGGCAAGCCCCTCCGTTTTTTATATTACTCCGTCACTTTCTCAGCCGTAGTATTTTCCCGCGGCTCCGTGCCGAATTTCAGCTTCATCTTATTATAGCACCAAAAGAACAGCGGGAACAGGAAGCAATCCGCGAGTATCCACGCCGCGGGATTCGCGAAGCACACCGCATCGAATCCGAAGAACGGAACAAGCGCGAGCGCCACAACTCCGCGGGCTATCATCTCGAAAACTCCGGCGAAAATCGCGATCTGCGAAAATCCCATGCCCTGTATCAGAAAACGTACGATGTTCACGAACGCCAGCGCGATATAGAACGCGCCGTTCCTTGTAAGGAATATCTGCGCAAGATTCAGTATCTCCTCCACGCTTCCACCGTTGGTGTCGTTCACGAACAGCATTGAAATGCTGCGTCCCAGGAAGAGTATAATGAAAAATCCGATTATCGCGTAACCTACGCCCAGGCAGGAGCAGTCGAAAAGTCCGCGTCTGACGCGCTCTACCTTGCCGGCACCGATGTTCTGTCCGCCGTAGGTCGCCATGGTGCTTCCCATCGCGTCAAACGGACAGCACAGCAGCTGGCTGACCTTGCTTCCCGCAGTGACTGCCGCAACGTAGGTGGAGCCAAGCCCGTTGACCGCCGTCTGGATAAGAATGGAGCCGATGGCAGTTATGGAATACTGCAAGCCCATAGGGATACCAACGCCGCACAGTCTGCCGATGTAGAACTTGTTGAACTGAAGCTCTTCGCGGCTGAGGTGCAGAATATCGAACCGCTTTATCATATAGATAAGGCACAGAACTCCGGAAACCAGCTGTGAAATGACAGTCGCCCAGCTTGCGCCCATAACGCCCATATCCAGCACGATTATCATGAACAGGTCAAGTCCGATGTTCAGCAGGCTGGAGATTATCAGGAAGTAAAGCGGGGTCTTTGAATCGCCGACAGAACGTATGATACCAGACAGTATGTTGTACAGGAACGTTACCGGGATACCCAGGAATATCACGAATATGTAGTCGTAAGCCTCCCGGAAGCAGTCGTCCGGGGTGTTCATCCAGGTGAGGATATTCGTACACAGCAGGCAGGTAGACGTCGTAAGGACGACCGCGAATATCGCGGATATCCATATCGTATTGCCGACGTACTTGCGCATTGCGGTGTAGTCCTTTGCGCCGAACATCTGTGCCACCGGGATAGCGAATCCGGTGCATACGCCCTGCACGAATCCCAGTACCAGGAAGTTTATAGAACCGGTAGAGCCGACGCCGGCAAGCGCCTTTATTCCCAGAAACTGACCCACGATAGCGGTGTCAACCATGTTGTAGAACTGCTGGAACAGCATTCCGAGGAACAGCGGCAGCATGAAGCCCAGAATAAGTTTCATCGGCGAACCAGTAGTAAGATCTTTTGTTGCACTCTTTGCCATATTTTCTCCTTTCACAGGTCTTTTGTTCATTTATCTCTTTTCTCAAAAGCAATAGTAATTATACAGTAATGCCGTTGTTTATTCAAGTGGTGAAATGCCCAATTATTAAATCCTTTACATACATTTTATATAGAATTGTGCACAAAAACCGTAATTGAAATTTGTTGCATTTCCACAGGCAGTTTATTGCGTATTATTTACAGGGTTTGTGAATTCTGCCCAATATGTATGTGGGAACATTTCGTACAAAATGCCTATGACATCGCGGGGAGAATTCTGCTATAATAAATACCAGTGAAGGCGCTGTGCAGTAACGGCGCCTTTCTTATGTGTAAAAACAGAATCCAGGAGGAAAAACAAATGCCCAGAACAAAATTTCAGAACATTGTATTCACCGCGATCATGGCGTTTTTCATGGTTTTCGGAATGACGGCGTATTCCATCGCGATACAGACCGGCGGACTGACCTACGGCACTCTGCTTGCGGCGATAACGGAAATGTGGATAGAATACGTGATCGTATTCCTTATCGTGTTCCTGTTCATGTCGAAGCTGGCGGCTAAGATAGCGTTCCGTTTCGTTGACCCGCACAAGGACAATCCCATGCTGATAACCGTATCCATCCAGACATGTATGGTAATGCTGATGGTTCCCACAATGACCCTTATCGTAAACTTCATACATAACGGATTTACCGCCGACTGGCTCACCAAGTGGCTTACACAGTGGGCGCTGTGCCTGCCGATGGCGTTCTTCTGGCAGATACTTTACGCAGGTCCGGTCGTACGCCTTATCTTCCGTACGATATTCAAGAAGCAGCTCGCCAAGGCATAAGATATACATTATAATATATAACCTCCCTCCGGTGAACCGTGAGGGTGACAACACCGCCCCCTGGATAACCAGAGGGCGGCGCCGTGTATAGGTATAGGAAATGATGGATAGCGATTTACTCCTTTACAGAGCCGGTAACAAGGTTGCTGTATATCGACTTCTGTAAGAACAGGAAGATCACGAGCGACGGAATGATACAGATTATGATTCCGGCGAATATGACCTCCCACTTTGCGCCGTAAGGACCGATGAAGCGGTACAGCGCCGTGGAAACGACCGCGAGATCGTCGCTCGGCATATACAGGTTCGCGGTGTAGAAGTCGTTGTAGATGGAAACGAACTTGATCACCAGAACCGTAGCGACAGCCGGACGGAGCATCGGCAGGATTATGCTGAAATAAACCCTGGGATAGCTTGCGCCGTCAAGTATCGCACTCTCGTCAAGGGATCTTGAGATGTTGTTCAGGAACTGAATGAAGATGTAGATCGAAATGATGTCCGTACCGATGTAAAGCACGCAGGGAGCCGCAAGCGTGTTGTAAAGTCCGAGCTTGCTGACGATCTGGAATACAGTTACCTGCATAGAGATGTTCGGCAGCAGCGCCGCAACAAGGAATATCGCCTTGACAGCTCTTGTGAAAAGCATGTTGAACCGCTGGAGAACGAATGCCGTCATTGTTCCGGTGATTATAGTACCGAAGCATGACACAGCCAGTATCAGCAGCGTATTTAAAAGTCCCTGCATGACCTTGCCGTTCACGAACGCTATCTTGAAGTTCTCAAACTGAGGCACCGCCGGAAGCTCGAACACGCCCGTGGAAATGTACTCGTCATGGGTCTTGAAAGCGCCGATGAGCACGACCACCAGCGGAACTATTACCATCAGACAGCATACTACCAGGAATATGTACTTCAGCGACTGCTGTAAGAAGCGCGTCTGGCGGTACATCTGGTTATCTACGCCGTTCTTGCCTTTTTTCTTTTCAGGACTGCTCATGCGCTATTTGTCCTCCTTGAAGAATGCCTTTTGTATCGCCGTGACTATCAGTATGATCGCCAGCAGCACAATTGCCATCGCCGACGCCAGACCGACCTTCTGATACTTGAACGCCGTTTCTATCGTCTTGATAACGAACGTACTCGTTCCGTTCTTGCCCTCGGTGATGATGTACGGTATCTCGAATACCGATACGGCGCCCTTGATGGCGAGTATCAGCTGAAGTCCGACGATGGGGCGGATATTCGGGAAAATAATGTACCAGAAGCGCTGCCATGCGTTCGCGCCGTCAAGGTCAGCAGCCTCGTAGATATCCGGGGAGATGGACTGTATCGCGCCGATATACATTATAATATCGAAGCCTATGTAGCGCCATATCGAGGCAAACACCAGGCAGACGTTGACGAGATTCGGCTCGCTCAGCCATCTTACCGGGTCGCCGCCGAACAGCATTATTATGCTGTTGAGAGTACCCTCGGTGTTGGTTATTCCGTCACCTTTCTGGAAAAAGCGGCGGAATATGAGGGAAACCGCAACGCCGTTCATCATGTAAGGGAAGAACAGAACTCCCTTGAAAACATTCGCGAACTTGATTTTGGAGCAGAGTACGGTCGCGATGAGAAGCGCGAACGCCTGCTGAACGAACGAACCGATAAGGTAGTAGATGGAGTTCGCAAAGGTCTGGAGATACGCGCCGTCGGTGAAGATACGCTTGTAGTTATCCAGTCCGACCCATTCCCAGCTTACGCCGAGCTGGTCGCGCTTCTGGAAGCTGTATATTCCCATGTTTATCGCCGGGATAACGGTAAACAGTATCAACAGCACCAACGGTATGAGCAGAAACAGCAGCGTCGTGGTATACTTCTGCCCGGTGTAGCCTTTAAGCCACTGCATAAGGCTGCGTTTTTTCTTCGCAGCAGTAACTTCCGCCATAGATAGTCCTTTCATCTGCCGGTTTCCCGGCGTCGCAGAAAAATTTCAGCTATCCTCGAGGGGCGCCGGGGGCGCCCCTTTTCGGAAAGCCGGGAGAAATCTATTCACTTAATGGAGAAATCTTAAATCAGCCTGCGTTTGCTTCGAGATAAGCAGCCAGCTCTGCGTTAGCGTCGCGGGTAGCGTTCCACTTAGCATTGGTGTCAGCAACGATCTGCTTGAATGCATCCTCGCCCTGGCCTGCGAATGCAGCCTCAGCCATCTTGATCTTGAAGTTGTCAGCGTCGCCCTGCCATGTGCCAACCTCGGAGTCGTTGTTGATAGCGTCCCAAACACCGGTGAGTCCCTCGGGAGCAGCCTCGGTGATGAACAGCTCGCAGTTAGCGAAGTCAGTCAGGTAGTCGGGAAGCGGAGAGCCCTTGAGTGCGCAGATGGAGCCTTCCTTCTTAGCGAAGCCGCTTTCTTCAACGAACCATGTGATATACTTCTTGCCGAGCTCCTTGATCTCATCGGAACGGTTCTTGTTCACGCCCATGCAGTAGTCGGGAGCGGACTCAGCGTACTGCTTGCCGTCCTTGCTGAACGGAGCGGGCATGTAGCCGATATCAGCGCCATTGTCGCCAGCCTCCTGGAACTGAGAAACTGCCCAGGAACCCATAACCATTGTTGCGATCTTACCGTTGTTGATGGCAGCCTTGCAGCCTTCCCAGTCGGTGGTCATCGGATCTTCCTCATGGAGGGTGGAATCAGAGAATACATCGAACATCATCTTGTAAACCTCGTAGTAAGCGTCGCCCTCTACGAACAGGTCGCGCTTGGAGGTGAGAATGTCGTTCTCATATGTGCTGCTGCCAGAAGCGGAGTTTACGAGGGAAGCCCACTGTACCAGCGTCCAGCTTGCGTCAGCGTAGTTGGTGTAATAAGGAATAGCGTCGGTGTTTGCAGCGATGAGCTTCAGATCATCAACGAACTCTTCGGGAGAGGTCGGCAGGGTCTCAATTCCTGCTTCCTTCCAGATACGCTTGTTGTAGCAGATACCGCCTGCAACAGTACCGAGGTGAGCGATGCCGTAAACCTGACCGTCGTACATCTTCTTGTCTGCCCAGTAATACTTGGCGTCCATCTCAGCGAGTGTGCCGAGCGGCTCGAAGAAGTTGCCGAGATCCTTTACCTTAACGGTATCCGGGATCATCAGAACGTCGCCGTACTCAGTGGTGTTCATCATTGTGGAAACATCATTTGCATAGTCTGTGAATCCCTGGTACTCGACCTTGCAGTTGTTGGCATCCTCAAACGCCTTTGTCATCTCTGCGAGGGAGCCGTCCTCAATACGGTCAGTACGGTGCGTCAGGACCTTGAGGGTCAGACCGGCTGTATTGGTGTTGTCTGTGCTGGTGTTGGAATCTGCGTTGCTGCTTGCGTTGGACTGATTTCCGTCAGAAGCTGCGCCGGAGTTTCCATTGTCTGTGCTTGCACATGCAGCCAGGCTGAGTGCTGTGCTTGCGGCAAGTACGCTTGCCATGATCTTTCTGAATTTCATTGTGTTACCTCCACGTTTTTCTGTAAAGTTATTTAGGTGATTTAGTTGTTTTAGCTCAGTTTGAGTTATCCGCACTTTCCTATCACCTGTCAGCAAGTTTATTTTAGCACATTTTTTACTTAAAGTCAACACGTCTAGAGCAGATTCGTACAACTACAATATTAAAAAGCAAAAAATGTTGTGCACTTTGCACTATTTGCTGTTGTTTTTTGCCTTTTAACTTATTTAGTTATTTAAGTTAAGCTGTTGCTTTAAGATAATAAATCTGACGATTATGCATTTTTAATGTGATGAGCATACAAAAACGCCGCGCGCATAAACCTGCGCACGGCGTGATCTGCAATATTTATTTACTCCGCGTACCAGACTGCGAAGTCCTCCAGGACAGTACCGTCCGGGAATTGCGCGCGGACAGTCACCGTATTGTCCCTGCCCTGCTCCAGCCTGATATTATCCCACACGAACACCGTCGGCAGCAGCGCGTCCGGATTTACGCCGTATCCCACAGAAACTCCGTTCACCAGAAGCTCCGCCTGTTTTGCATTGGCGTACGCCTTTACCTGCGGCACCAGCGCCGGACGGCTCCGGAATCGCTTTTCGGTCATGCGGCAGGTCTTTTCGGCGCTCCACACCGAGCGGTAGAACCAGAACGCGTCCTTCGGGATACGCTCCCGGGTGCACAGTCCCTTGTCGTTTATCCCGGCGGTGTCGCCCTCTTTCCTCCCGGCGGAGGGAAAGTCGAACATACACCACACGAACAGCCCCCACAGATACTCCCGTTCGGAAAGCTGCGCCCATATACGCTCGTGCATATAGGACTGGTAGTTCTCGTAGTGGCGCTCGCCGTTGGGGTCGATGTCAGTCAGCCAGTCGATGTTGTCCTTATGCTGAGTCACTGCGCCTCCGCCACCGTACTCCGAAACGCACAGCGGGCGCTGCTGCTCCCGGTGAGCCTGGTCGAACCATTCGCCGAACCTCTCAACGTCGCCGGCTTCCTTGTACCAGCCGAAATAGCGGTTGTAGCCCACGGCGTCCGCCGGAAGCTCCCGGAACTTTCCCCAGAACTGCGCGTCCGCGTACACCGCCGCCCTGCCGCTTTGGTGTATCATCTCGTACATCGTCCGGTACAGCCCGAAAATGCTGTCGGACATCTGATATATCTCGTTGGACATGCCGTAGCACACCACGGACGGGTGACTGCGCGTCTGCGCGATAAGTTCCCGCAGCTGGCTCAGCGTGCTCTCCCGGAACTCGTCGGAAATTACAGCCTCCGCCGGCTCCCCGGGACACAGCTTGCCAATTACACCGATCTCCGTCCATACGCACAGCCCCAGGCGATCGCAGAGCGCATATTCCTCCTCGCAGTGCTGATAATGCGCCATTCGGACGGCGTTGCAGCCCATGTCGCGCATCATCGAGTAATCACGCTCCCGCTGCTTCTGGGACATCGCCCAGCCGGTTTTCGGGGCGTCCTGGTGGTAGTTTACGCCACGCAGCGGCGTTGGCTTACCGTTAAGGATAAATCCCTTTTCCCTGTCGAACCCGAACGTCCTCACGCCGAACTGCTTCGAAAGGCTGTCAACGCACTCCCCGCCGATGATCAGGCTGACTTTCACCGTGTACAGGTACGGATCGCGCACACCGTCCCAGAGGTGCGGCTTTTTTAACAGCGTTTCCAGCGATATCCCCAGCGACCCGCCGTGACTGACGGTACACTGCTCCTCCGCGTATCCGCACGGCTCATCGCCGGATATCTCCGCCCGGACAGTGACCCGGGAGTCCGCCGCGTCGCCGTTCTCTATCCGTACAGCCGTGCTGACGCGCGCACCGCCGTCCAGCACCTCGACATCCGGGCGGATATCGCCCAGGCGCACCCTGTTTGTGGATATCAGCCGCACTGGACGGTATATCCCGCCCATTTTCGTGAAGTCCCCACAGTCGCATATCGGCGCGATGTATTCCGACGTGGCGTTGCTGACGAAAACCGCGAAAACGTTTTCCGTACCGACTCTGACATGCCGCGTGATATCGAATCTGAACGCGGAGTACCCGCCCTCGTGCCTGCCGACGGATTTTCCGTTGATGTAAAGCTCCGTGACCGTATTCGCGCCGCCGAATTCTATGAATATCCCGCGCCCGCGGTACTGGTCATTCGGCAGGAACACCTTACGCCGGTAGCAGCCCCTGCCGCGGTAGTATCCCTCGGCGTACTCCGGGGAATTGTCCGCCCTGCCTGTGCAGTCGTCCGCATTCCAGGTGTGCGGCAGTGAAATCTCGTCCCAGCCGCTGTCGTCCGCGCCCGGCGCCGCAAGCCGCGTGCGGCTCTCAGTGGCGGCAGTACGCCGGAAGCGCCAGCCGCCGTTTATGTATTCGCCTGTTCTCCCGCTCATTTATGATCTCTCCCTAAGTCGATCTTTTATTTATTATAGTATAGCATGCTGTAATGGTATTGTCAAGGCATTCGCCGCATTTATCCAATGCCACGGAATATGATAGATTCGTGAAATTAAATTAGGTAATCTTACCACAGTTTAAGTAACAGCTATAACTTTACTATGCGATTTTGCACAAAGAAGCGGTCGTTAAATTATCTAATATAGATATTGAAATATTGGTTTATTTACTGTATAATAAAAGTAGACAAAACTTTTGTCCCTGCTTTAACATTTTTACTTAATGGAGGTTTATGATGAACAAGTTAAAGACAGCTGCTGCAAGCGTTCTCGCTGCGGCAATGGTACTGTCGCTCACAGCATGCGATGAAGAGCCTGCTGTAAGCACCGGCAGCAACGCCGGCGTCAGCGCTCCCGATGCAGGCGATGCTAACAACGCTCCTGTATCCTCTGTGCAGACAACCACATTCGACACCGACAAGGACGTACAGGACGCTGCAAAGTCTGCGGCTGAAAAGCTCGACAACCCCGACCTCGAAGTCACCAACCGTATCAAGTGGATGGCTTGGTGGGATATCGACGAGACCGCTGCAAACGCTGAGCTCTTCAAGGAAGTTTACGGCGTACCCGCAAACGGCTCCGATCCTGACCGTGCAGGCAGAATCTTCGACTACATCTTCGTTGACTACAACTCCCGCTACGACAAGCTGGCAACAGCTATCCAGTCCGGCGACTCCCCTGACCTCTTCCCGTTCGAGATCCGTGACTATCCTTACGGCGCTCTCCAGGGCAGATATCAGCCGATCGACGACATCGTTGACCTGACCACTGACAAGTGGACAAAGGCTCAGGACGTTATGGATCAGTTCATACTCAACGGCAAGAACTACTGCGCTATCTATGAGATCTCCTTCGACTCTCTGCTGTACTACAGAAAGAGCGTTATCCAGGACGCAGGTCTTGAGGATCCGCGTGAGCTGTTCGAGAACGACAACTGGACATGGGATACATACCTCGAGATGGCAAGAGCATTCCAGAAGTCCGGCGATGACAGATACGTTTCCGAGGGCTACAACACCGAGATCGAGCTGCTCGTATCCACCGGTACACCTATCATCAGCATCGAGAACGGTAAGCTTGTAAACAACATGAACAGCGCAAACGTTCAGAGAGCTGAGGATCTGCTCAAGACCCTCCAGTCCGAGAATCTGAGATGGCCGATCCAGGAGAACGGCTGGTCTCTGAACCCGAAGCTCTGGGCACAGGGCAATATCCTGTTCTACGCTAACGGCGGTACATGGGAGTTCGAGGGCGACTCCGGTCTGAAGAAGTTCGCTGACAGATTCAGCTGGGCCGACGACGAGATCTGCGTAGTTCCTTATCCGAGAGATCCGCAGGCTGACAAGTACTACCACTTCATGAAGCAGGACGCTCTGATGTGGTGCAAGGGCTCCACAAACGCTAACGGCGTTGCTGCATGGATCGACTGCTGCGTAACAACATCTCTTGACGCTAACGTAACCGCTGCTTCCAGAAAGCAGGCTAAGGACAAGTACGGCTGGACTGACTACAACCTCGACTTCATCTACAGCCAGACCACACTTGACGGCACCAGCAAGATCACTCCTATCTTCGACTTCAAGAACGGTATCGGTAACGACATCGCAGACGCAAGTAAATCCGAGTCCCCTGTCGAGGCTCTGACCAAGACTGTATACCTGACTGGCGAAAAGAGCTATGCAGAGCTGAACGCTGAGTACTTCACTCAGATCGACACTCGTGTAAACGAGATCAACGAAAAGATCAGCAAGCTCTGATTGATCAGAACTACAAATACTCCCCGGTCCTCCGGGGAGTATTTTTTTATGTATTAAATCCGGATTTCGGGGAATAACTAAACTTGTCCGGAGCGCGAGGAACTCCGGAACCGCGCTGCAATGCGGTTTTCCCTCACCCGGAAAATAATCTGAAAAAAATTTAAAAAAATATTCAAAAACCTATTGACAAAACCAAATTGACGTGCTATAATATTATACGTTAAGTCACTGGGGTGTCGCCAAGCGGTAAGGCAGATGACTCTGACTCATCCATTTCGAGGGTTCAAATCCTTCCACCCCAACCAATCAAAACTCCGATACGTAATGCGTATCGGAGTTTTTGTTTTATGTGTTTTAAGCGTGGCTGCGATCCTACGCGCCGGCATTCGTATTTTCAGTCACTTGTACTTCACAGAACTGCGCGTTATCCAGGAGCACTCTCACGAGCCGCACAAGCGCCGTTCGTACGCGCCGGACATTCGGGGATACGTCCAGCAGCTTACCGCCGCATACAACGCAAATAACGACAAATACGACGGATCCCCCGGACGTCACTGTCCGGGGGATCATTGCTGATATGCGATTTACTTTCTGAGCGTGAAGCGCCCGGTCAGCTGCTTCATTGTGTTCGCCTGACCTGCAAGCTCCTCTGCCGCCGCTGCGCTCTGCTCAGACGCTGCGGAATTGTTCTGCGTTACGGAGGACAGCTGCTCTACGCCGGAGTTCACCTGGTTTATAGCCTCTGCCTGGTCGTGGGAGTTCTTCGAGATATCGTCTACCGTGGAAACTATCTCGGTGATGTTCGTTACGACAGTGCGCAGGCTCTCCGCAGTCTGGTTTGCGATGTCGGAGCCGTTGTTGACCGCATCCGTCGTCTTGCTGATGAGCGCCGCGGTGTTCTGGGAAGCCTCCGCGGACTTGGAAGCCAGGTTGCGCACCTCGTCGGCAACCACTGCAAATCCCTTGCCTGCCTCGCCTGCCCTTGCAGCCTCGATAGCCGCGTTGAGCGCCAGTATATTCGTCTGGAACGCGATGTCCTCGATGGTCTTGATTATCGCGCTTATCTCCTCGGTATTTGTGCTGATATCCTTCATTGCACCGAGCATATTGTTCATGCGCTGGTTACTGAGGTCAGCCTCCTTGCCGATAGTGTTCATCTTGTCGCTCGCGTTCTCGGCTTCCATAGCGTTCTTATTTACCTGCTCGGATATCTCGCTGATGTTGGCAACAAGACGCTCAATAGAGCCAGCCTGCTCCGTAGAGCCGGAAGCCAGCGACTGCGCTCCGCTGGAAACCTGGTCAGCGCCAACGGCTACCTGGTCTGCGGCAAGGTCGATCTCGGAAAGCGTGCTGTTGAGGGACTCGGTGATGTTGTTCAGCGCGTCCTTCAGCTCCGCGAATTTGCCCTTGTAATCAAGCGTAAGGCTGATATTCAGATTGCCCGCCGCGATATCGTTGAGCACGGAGGAAAGCTCCTCGATGTAACCGACATAATCCTTGAGCTTGGAAGCGGTAGTGTTGAAGCTTGTCGCAAGCTCGCCGATATCGTCCCTGGAGCTGCAATCAACATTCACGTCAAACTCGCCATTGGAAATGCGCTTTGCGGCGTCCGTGAGGGAAGCAAGCGGTCTGGTTATATGACGTACTATAAGGAACGCAGTAACAGTTGCAGCCACAGCCGCGATAACAACAGCGCCCATTATCATCAGAAACAGCATGTTTGTTTCACTGTTAAGTTCCGTTCCGTCCGCTGTTACGATAAGCTTCATGCCGTTGTCAAGTCCGGCGAATACCGCACGGCGGTTGGTGCCGTTCACCTTTGCGGTGATAAGGCTGGTATATTCCCCGCTGACCGCGCTGTCAAGGTCACTGCTGACGTCAGACAGCGCCGTGCCGTAGTCTATCTCGCGGCAGTACATAACCTTGTTGCTTCCGTCAACGATTATCGGGAGATATGTGCTGTATGTATCCGGCTCCTCCGCAATGTTCTGTACCATTGTGAAGTCGATGTCCATTCCGACGATACCCACATTAACTCCGTCGCGGAACAGCGGAACAACGTAGGATATCATGTAAATGCCGACGTTCTCGTTAAGGTAAGGGGACATCCACGTTGGCTGACCGTTGTTGACGGGAGTGTAATACCAGCCAACGTGCGAGATATCGCTCTTGTCGTAGGTGCTGAAATCCGTAGGCGTAACGCTCTGGAGCTTCTCAGCGGTGCTGCTTCTCGTCATGAAAAGACCGGAGGTAGGCTCGGTGAAATCCGGGTTATATCTTATGTACGCGCATATAACGCCGTCGGTATTGGAAGCCGCGCTGTAAAGCGACTGCTCCATCTTGCCGGTGAATTCCGTAACATATTCGCTGCTGGTCTGGAACTTGCTGAAATCGTCCAGATTGTTCATTGCAACATCGGATACCATATCGACTGACTGCTCTACCTTTTGAAGGTATGCGTTCAAATTGCTGGTGGTGTTCTGACATTCCTTGGACATTATAGTGCTGAGGTTCTCCTGCATATACACGTTGGAATATGCTATGGATAATACGCCGACCACAGCTGATGACACAATGGTGCACAGAACGGCGGTCAGGCTCATCTTCTTTGCGATCTTCATGACAGACCTCCAAAAAATTTTTTTGTACAGCAACGTGGCTTGTACTTTTTATTATATCACAGAATTTTCAATTTTTCAAGAATATTAATACATTTAATTCAAAAAAGTGGTGACTTTTACAAAATGTTTTCTTTGGGCGAAATGCTGTTTTTCTCCCTGGCAAATTGGCGGATATGTAAAATTTCGGCAAAAATCTGTATTTTACTTGACTTTGAGTTTTATTTAATATACAATATTTATAATATTGGAGAAATAACCCGGGAGGCAGACCGGGCTATTAAAGGGAGAGATCGCATGGGTTTATTTGACAATCTGAAAAGCAATGCTGCAAAGCCCGTGGAGCCTGCGACTTCCCCGCTGGGGACCCGCACGGAGAGCTTTGAATTCACGTCGCTGCCGGAGAGCCTCGCAGAGATGCAGGCGCTTCCGGAAGCCGACCTTGCCACGCCGTTCAAGGCTGCCGCGCTGACGGTATGCGCGCTGTGCGCCTACGCCGCCGACAGGACTATCGGCACTGAGATGCTGAACTGGCTGCGCGGACCGCGTCCGCTGTCCGGTCAGGACATCTCGTTTCTTGACGACCAGTTCCGCGGCGGCAGGACCTACGTGCCGTTCTCGTATTTCGCCGGCGCGCTGCCGGAAAACAGCTACGCCCCGAGCCAGCCGTTCACCGTCCGGATAAGCAGCGACCACAATTCCGGCGCGGAGCAGGGATACATGAAGCTGTTCATACCCTCCGGCGGGGCGGACAGACCCCGCACGATAAAGCTCCGCATGAAAGGCGACGGAAGGTGGTTCCTGTGGGAACAGCACCTCCTGCCGGATATACGCCAGCCCAGCTCCGCAGACCGATGGGTGTGACGCAGAAAACAGCAAGCCCCCGGCATTACCGCCGTGGGCTGATTTATTGGATATATCCGGAAGTTCGGTGTATCAGTGGTGCTCCTCGTCCTTCCAGGTGCGGTCGCTGATTATATACCGCGGACGGTGCTTGACCTCCATGTATATCTTGCCGATATATTCTCCGATAACGCCTATGGATATCAGCTGCACTCCGCTCAGGAAGCATATGATACACGTGGTGGACGCCCAGCCGGACACGGTCTTGCCCAGTATAGCCTCGACCACCGCCCAGATTATCCCGACGAAGCTTATCAGAGCCACGAAAAGTCCCAGTGCGATTATCAGCTTTATCGGCTTGATGGAAAGACTGGTGATACCGTCGAACGCCAGAGCCAGCATTTTGCTCAGCGGGTAATGCGACTTCCCCGCCGCACGCTCGCTGCGCTCGTAATACACGCTGGTGCTCTTGAAGCCCACCAGCGGCACCATTCCCCGCAGGAAGATATTGACCTCCCTAAACTTCGCAAGCTCCTGGAGCGCGCGGCTGCTTATCAGCCGATAATCAGCGTGGTTATACACCACTTCCGCGCCCATGGAGTTCAGCAGCTTGTAAAAGCTCTCGGCGGTGAACCGCTTGAAGAACGTATCCGTATCCCTGCGCGAGCGCACGCCGTAAACTATCTCGCAGCCCTCGTGGTATGCGGCTACCATGCCGTCCATCGCGTTGATGTCGTCCTGACCGTCGCAGTCTATGCTTATGGTGATGTCGCACATGTCCTTCGCTTCCATCAGCCCGGCAAGCACTGCGTTCTGATGTCCGCGGTTGCGGCTCTGCGCGATGCCGATGTAATGCTCGTCCTGCTCGGCAAGGTCGGTGATTATCTTCCAGGTGTTGTCCTTGCTGCCGTCGTTCACGAACATCACGCGGCTGTCCTCGGTTATCTGCCCCGCTGCGGAAAGGCTCTTTATCTTCGCCAGGAACAGCGGAGCGGTTATCGGGAGTACCTCCTGCTCATTATAGCAGGGTACGACTATTATAAGACGTGGGGTCATATTTGCCTCTTTTCAGATCCTGTACTTTGTTTTCAAACCGGATATTTATAGTATACCATCTGCGCCGCGATATGTCAAGAAGCCGCCGCTCACATATACCGGCACTGCCTGGACAACAGGCGCTCCATCTGGCGTATGCCGCTGGTCTGGGTGGTTATGATGTTCTCAAGTATCGGCTCCAGCTGCGGGCATATCATGAACGACAGAGCATTCTGCGACATGAGCACCGCGCCCCGGTGGTGCGGTATCATCTCCCGCATGAAGTCCGTGTTTATGCGCGGCTCACGGGGAGCGCGGCGCATCTGCGAAAACATTATGCGCGTGATGTCCCTGTAACGCCGCTGATAGCAGCGCAGCTCCGACGCCGGGTCGCGGCAGCAGGAGCACTGCGGCAGGATACATTCCATGTCGTTTATCCCCTGGGTCTGGGTGGTGATTATATCCTCGGCGATATGCCGCAGCGGCTCGCAGTGCGAGTATTTCAGCAGATTTTCGGACATCTGTACCGCCGCAGCGTGGTGCGGTATCATCTGCACGATGAAATTATGCGATATCGAACAGCTCAGCGGCGCAGACGACATGCGCCGTATCATCTCATTGAGTATCTCCTCGTACCGGCAGAGATACGCCTGTACGGGTTCCTGTGCGGTGTGCATTACATAACACAACTCCTTTCCTTGCGTGCTCCATTATATGCGGCAGGGCTGGTACGCTTTCCGGGAAATCCTGCACAGATGTGGCTTTCTAAAAAGTATATGATATTCTTCTCAAGTCATTGACATTTACAGGTGGATTGGTGTATAATAAAGCATATTGTGCGAGGAGGTGTACTATGGACAGCAGAAAATGCATAGCCGTGCTTACAGAGAAGCCGGGCCTGGACTACCAGTCCGGGATATTAAAGGGAATATACAGGTCGGCTTTCAGCCACAACATGAATGTCGCGGTAATGTGCGTGACCAACACCCGCAGCGACGAGGAATACCAGGAGGGCGAGATGGTCGTTTTCTCGCTGCTCGGCGATTACTCCAGATTCGCCGGAGTGATATATCTCCCGGATACCATAGACTACCCCATGCGTGACAGAGTGCTTTCGGAAAATCTGGCACGCGCCGCGAACGAGCGCAGACTCCCGGTGGTGACTATCGACGGAAAATCCGGCGACTATCCGTGCTATATCTCGGACGATTCGGCAGTTATACAGTCGCTGGTAGACCATCTGGCGGACGAGCACGGCTGCTGCGATATCGCATTTGTCACCGGAATCAAGGGACACCCCCACGCCGAGCACAGGCTCTCCGCATTCCGTAATGCTATGGCGAAAAAAGGACTTAAATTACACAGGAACCGTCTGTTTTACGGTGACTTCTGGCGCAGCTGCGGCGAGGGGATAGTAAGTTCCCTGCTCTCCGGTCCCAACGGGCTTCCCGAAGCCATCATCTGTGCAAACAGCTACATGGCGGACGGAATATACGAGGCTCTGTTTTCCCGCGGACTGCGAGTTCCCCGGGATATCAGGCTTGAATGCTACGGCGAAAAAACGGAGACCCCGGAATACATATCCGCGACGATACGAACGACGGAAAACCTGGGATACGCAGCCTGCGAGGGACTTTTCACCATCATGCAGGGCGGCGTGATACCTCCCGTGAACCACATCAGCACGGATTTCATTGAACGCCCGGCGCTGACCTGCGGCTGCATGCGCCCGGACGAATACAACCTGCTGGATTTCCGGGCAAACGACCCGAACGAAATAACCGACTTCTTCACCGAGTACAACACGATGAGCGAGGGGCTTATAAAGCGCGCGAACATACGCGAAATGCTGTGGACAGCCAACTGGTACACCCATCTGTTCGGGGATTTCAGCAGATTCAGCATATGCATGTGCGACGACGTTATCAAGCCGGACAATTCCATGGACGAAAAGAATATCCGCACGGCATTCACAGATGAAATGCTGCTGGCGCTGGATCACCGGAATCTGCCGGACGGCACTTCCGAAGAATTTGTGGGGACTGACTCGCGCTTCCGCATAGACGAGGTATATCCTCCGCTGTTCTCCGCCGATGGAGAGCCTGCCGCGTACGTATTCAGGCAACTGCACTTTATTGAAAGGTGCTTCGGATTTGCCGTGTTATCCTACGGAAACAGGATAACCACGCCTGGCCCGGAATTCGATTTCTGGGTAAACGTTGTGGCGAATGCGATAGAAGCACAGCGTCGTCTTGCGATAATGACCTATCTCTACAAAAAGGTGAACCTTGACGCCGTAACGGATTCAATGACCGGGCTTTACAACAGAAACGGCTTCAACACCATGCTTCCGCAGCTCATAGATGAAGCGCGCGGACAGAAGAAAACTATGCTGGTCATTATGACGGATCTTAACGGTCTGAAATATGTCAACGACACCTTCGGGCACCACGAGGGAGATAATCTCATAAAGACCGCGGGTGAAATAATATCCCATACCACCGTCACCGGGGCATGCTGCGAAAAGAATTTCCGTATCGGCGGCGACGAGTTCGTCAAGGCAGTATACGGCGACATAACACCGCAGGCTCTTGAGGAATTCCACCGCGCTGTAGGAAAGAGGACGCAGCAAGTCAACGCGGAATCCGGAAAGCCCTATCCGATATACATTTCGGTCGGAATGTGCATGCGCGGCTGCGACGATATACCCGGCAGCGACAAAATGCTCTCCATCGCCGACGAACAGATGTACCTGGACAAGCTGCGGCTGAAAAAGGAAACCGGATTTGACCCTAAAAGGAAATAAACGCAGGCGCCCGGAGAGTCGGACGCCTGTTTTTACGTTATCGGCACTGAACGCCCGGAAATGCAGATCATCGGAATTCCGGCAGGTCACGCTGCATAGGCTCCCGGTTCCGGGGTATAATGAGTACGGGCTTCCCGATGATAAAGCCCTGAGCGTACGCAAGTTACGTGCATATTGTCGGCTGTCGGTCATACGCGTTTTACCCCTTGACAAAAGCGGATTTGTATGGTATAATGTATAAAGAGATAATATCTCTGCATGGGGCCGTAAAGGCTTCGACGGGGATCTTGATGCTCGATAAGCGGGTAGTGAGGGCGAAATCACTTTAATCGTCGCATCTTTAAATTTAAACGCAG
>Ga0129310_1000701_pt1 | contig 36659 bp, 24 predicted proteins | sample Go1ome_2_FD_94433 | JGI IMG/M metagenome (GOLD analysis project Ga0129310, IMG submission 94433) | Western lowland gorrila individual fecal microbial communities from Wisconsin, USA - Go1022A metagenome | ecosystem: Host-associated > Mammals > Digestive system > Large intestine > Fecal | place... | reverse complement strand
CTTCCGATCTTAAAGGAAGAATACGATAAACTGGCAGTAGAAATGATCAAGCGTAAGAAAGAGGGCAAGGCTTTCAATTTCTTCCACTTTATGATCGATCTGCAGGGCGGTCCCTGCGTGGCCAAGAGGCTGTCCGGCTGCGGATCCGGTACCGAATATCTGGCGGTTACCCCCTGGGGAGATCTGTATCCCTGCCATCAGTTCGTGGGAAATGAGAAATTCCTCATGGGCAATGTGGATACCGGTGTGGTACGCGATGACATCCGCGATGAGTTCAAATGCTGTAATGTCTATGCCAAGGACAAGTGCAGGAAGTGTTTTGCAAAGTTCTATTGCAGCGGCGGATGCGCGGCGAACTCATATAATTTCCACGGCAATATCAATGATGCGTATGATATCGGCTGTGAACTTCAGAGAAAACGTATTGAATGTGCTATCATGCTGAAGGCTGCGGAAGCGGCAGAAGCTTCAGAAGAATAGAAAGGACAAAGGAAAGATGAAAAAAAGTAAAGCAATCATCATTCTGCTCTGCGCACTTCTGATCCTGTTAGGCGTTGGCTATGTGGATCTCTATGGCGTAGATGCGGAAGGAACTGCCAGTGCTTCAGACATCAGTCTGGGACTGGATCTGGCCGGTGGTGTCAGCATCACTTATCAGGTGGTAGGCGATGAAGAGCCGGATGCAACGGACATGGCGGATACCATTGCCAAGCTACAGAAGCGTGTAGAAAACTACAGCAAAGAGGCTATCGTATATCAGGAGGGTACCGATCGTATCAATATCGAGATTCCCGGTGTAACGGATGCCAACAAGATCCTGGAAGAGCTGGGACGTCCCGGTTCCCTGTATTTCATTGCAGAGACAGATAAGGATGGCAATGCGAATTACTCTATGCAGGCAGTGACCGATGCACAGGGTAATGTAAGCTATGCGTACGCTCTGAACAAGACTATCGATGAACTGAAGGCAGATGGCTCCATCATGCTGGAGGGTACGGATGTCAAGAATGCTACCGCAGGCTCTATCAAGGATCAGACGATGGGCAATTCCACCTATGCGGTAGACCTGGTAATGACTGAGGAAGGTACTAGGAAGTTCGAAGAAGCTACCAGAAATGCTTACGAGAAGAACGAAACACTGGGTATCTATTATGACGGAACTTTTGTCAGCGTTCCTTCTGTAAAGGGTGTGTTCTCCGACGGTAATGCACAGATCTCTCCTATGAGCTCCTATGAAGAAGCTGAGAGCCTGGCTTCCACTATCCGTATCGGTGGCCTGAAGCTGGAGCTGGAAGAGCTGCATTCCAAGGTAGTTGGCGCACAGCTGGGCGTGGAAGCAATCTCCACCAGCTTAAAAGCAGCTGTGATCGGATTTATCGTAGTAGCTGTTTTCATGATCGCAGTTTATTTCCTGCCTGGATTCGCATCTGTCATTGCACTGGGAATCTATGTGGCATTAGTAGTACTTCTGTTAAATGGATTTGATATGACACTGACCTTGTCCGGTATCGCAGGTATCATCCTGTCTATCGGTATGGCAGTGGATGCCAACGTTATCGTATTTGCCCGTATCCGTGAGGAACTGGCAACCGGCAAGACCGTGAAGAGTGCTATGCAGATCGGTTATGACAAAGCGTTGTCTGCCATCATTGACGGTAATGTAACCACCCTGATCGCAGCAGCAGTGCTGTGGCTGTTAGGACCCGGTACCGTAAAGGGATTTGCACAGACCCTGGCACTTGGTATCGTTTTGTCCATGTTCACTGCACTGGTAGTGACCAGGTATATTATGAAGGCATTCTATGCACTGGGATTAAAGGATCCCAAGTGGTATGGTGTAGGTAAGGAACACAAGACTGTGAACTTCTTAGGTAAGAAGGGCATCTTCTTCGGACTGTCTCTGGCAGTGATCCTTGCAGGATTTATTACCATGGGTGTCTACAAGATGAACACCGGTGATGCATTGAATTACAGCCTGGAGTTCAAGGGCGGTACCGCAACTACCGTAACCTTTAATGAAAGCTATACCCTGGATGAGATTAACAGCCAGATGGTTCCTCTGATCGAGAGTACCACCGGCAGTGCAGTTCAGATCCAGACCGTACAGGGTTCTAATGAAGTCATCTTCAAGACCAACTCTCTGGATGTGGATCAGAGACAGGCACTGAATCAGGTATTTGTGGATAACTTTGGCGTGGATGAGTCCCTGATCACTTCCGAGACCATCAGCTCCACCATCAGTAATGAAATGAAGTCCGATACGATCCTTGCCGTAGCAGTAGCAATTATCTGCATGCTGATCTATATCCGCTTCCGTTTCAGCGATATCCGTTTCGGTGTCAGCAGTATTGCCTGTCTGCTTCACGATGTGCTGGTAGTGATCACCTTCTACGCACTGGCAAGAGTATCTATCAGTAACACCTTTATTGCTTGCCTGCTGACCATTGTAGGTTACTCTATCAACGCCACCATCGTAATCTTCGATCGTGTACGTGAGAATATGGCAGTTGTGACCAAGAAGGATGATCTGCAGGATGTCGTAAACCGCAGCATTACCCAGACATTGTCCAGAAGCTTATTTACCTCCCTGACCACTCTGGTAATGGTAGGTGCGCTGTACATCTGGGGTGTCACCAGCATCCGTGACTTTGCACTGCCTCTGATGGTAGGTATCATCTGCGGTGCTTACTCTTCTGTATGTATTGCAGGTGCCCTGTGGTATGTACTGAGAAAGAAATTTGCACCGAAGGCAAAATAAATAGAAGTAAAAATCATTTTCATGCTATAATAAGCCATGTGTCCGTGACACGGATGCATGGCTTTTTTATATTTACGAAAGCAGGAGAAGCTATGGAAAAATGGTACGTGGCTGCGAAGAAAGCAGATTTTGATAAATGGGCGAAGGAATTTCATATCAGTCCGGTGACGGCGAGGATCCTGAGAAACCGTGACCTGACGGAAGAGGCGCAGATTCAGAAATTCCTCTATGGGAAACTGGAGGACTGCTATTCTCCCTGGCTGTTAAAGGATATGGATAAGGCAGTGGAGGAGATCCTGAAAGCGGTAAAGGAAGGGCTGTATATCCGGGTTATCGGAGATTACGATGTGGATGGAATCTGTTCGTCGTATATCCTGACCAAGGGTTTTCAGATGCTGGGAGCCCGGGTGGATACAGCAATTCCTCACAGGATCCATGACGGGTACGGGCTGAATGAGCACCTGATCGAAGAGGCGAAGCGGGAAGGTGTCGGGATGATCGTAACCTGTGATAATGGAATCGCTGCGGCAGCCCAGATCGAACTGGCAAATTCTCTTGGAATGCGTGTGATTGTGACGGATCACCATGAAGTTCCTTATATAGAAGAAAACGGAGAACGGATAGAACAGCTGCCGCAGGCTCTGGCGGTAGTGGATCCCAAGAGAGCGGATTGCACCTATCCTTTTTCAGGCATCTGCGGCGGTGTGGTGGCACTCAAGTTAATACAGGCACTTATCGAGAAAACAGGAAATCCGGGACTCCGGAATATTCAGGATGAATTATTGGAATTCGCTGCACTTTCTACAGTGTGTGATGTCATGGAACTGAAGGATGAAAACCGTATCCTGGTAAAGGAAGGCCTGAAACGTATTCAAAAGGGATACAATGAGGGACTGAAAGCATTAATGGAAGTAAACGAAATTGCTCCGGAGAGACTGAGTGCGTATCATCTGGGATTTGTACTGGGACCCTGCCTGAATGCCACGGGCAGACTGGATACGGCAAAACGGGCACTGGAACTGTTGCAGAGTTTTACCAGAGCGGATGCCATGACGGCGGCAAGGGAACTGAAGGACTTGAATGAGAGCCGGAAAAACCTGACGGTGCAGGGAGTCCAGAGAGCGGATGCGTATATTGCAGAACACCATATGACAGAGGATAAGGTCATGGTGATCTATCTGCCGGAGGTCCACGAGAGTATTGCCGGAATTATTGCCGGAAAGGTCAGAGAGAAGTACCACCATCCGGTTTTTATCCTGACAAAAGGCGAAGATGGGGTAAAAGGTTCCGGACGTTCTGTGGAAGCCTATCATATGTATGATGCAATGACGCAGGTCAAACAGTATTTTATCAAATACGGAGGACATAAGCTGGCAGCAGGACTGTCCATGCGGGAGGAAGATATTGAACCGCTTCGGATTGCTTTGAACGAAAATTGTACCTTAACGGAGGAAGACTTTATTCCCAAAGTACATATTGATGTGGCAATGCCCATGGGCTATGCGGATGATGCGTTGGCAGGAGAATTGGCACTGTTAGAACCTTTTGGTACAGGGAATCCAAGACCGCTCTTTGCGCAGAAGAATCTGGTCTTTCAGGCGGGATTCAAAATGGGTGCCAATAAGACCTGTGCCAGGTTCCGTGTAAGAACACTGGAGGGAACAACGCAGACTCTGGTGTTTTTTGGAGATCTGGAGCAGTTTGGGATATTTTTAAATGAAAAATACGGAGTGGGAAGTGAAGAGGCACTTTATGCCGGAAGAGGAAAATTCCCGTTATCTGTGGTATATCAGGTCAGTCAGAACACCTATAAAGGCAGGACGGAAGTGCAGTTCGTCATGCAGAACTATTGTTAGGATTTTTTTATTTTTTGAACACAAAATGGACACATTTTTTCTGTAATATGTATTTCAGATAGTTGATGAACTCACTATCTCCCCCCCTCATAAGAAACCGGAAAGTCTCAGGTACTTGCCTGAGGCTTTTTGGTTCTCTGAGATATTTTATAAAACTGCAAGATTCATTTTAGAATTAAGTTAGAAATCGTACACACTCTGTACACATTTTCCCTGTAATATGTATTTCAGATAGTTGATGAACTCACTATCTCCCCCCCCTCATAAGAAAATCGGAAAACCCCAGGTGTAACAACCTGGGGTTTTTCGATTTCGGATTTTGTGCTTGAGAAAACAGGATAAAGAAGGTATGATATAAAAGAGTGAGTTTGAAAAGAACAGAAAGAGAAAGATATGAAATTACAGTTTTGTGAATGGAAAGAAGCATTAAAAAATCTCACCCTGAAAAATTGCGCCATAACTTTGCTGGGAAGTTTTATCCTGGCATTTGGATTATACAATGTGCACTCTATCTCAGGGGTTACCGAAGGCGGTGTGCTGGGAGCTACGCTGTTACTGGAGCACTGGACAGGAATCTCTCCGGCGTTTACCGGTGGTATTATGAATATCTTATGTTATATCCTTGGATGGAAATTACTGGGCAAGGAATTTATTGCCTATTCGGCTTTGGCTACGGCAGGGTTTTCCGGTACTTATAAGATCTGTGAACAGTTCCCACATTTATGGCCTCAACTGGCGGAAATGCCGCTGACAGCATCCCTTGTGGGTGCTTTGTTCGTTGGCGTCGGGGCAGGACTCTGTGTGCGGATCGGCGGAGCACCCAGTGGAGATGATGCACTGGCTATGAGCATTTCCCAGGCGATCGGCTGGAAGATCCAGTGGGTCTATCTTATGACGGATCTGATCGTACTGGTATTGTCCTTAAGCTACATTCCGGTAAAACGTATCGGCTACTCCCTGTTTACTGTACTGTTATCCGGTCAGCTGATCGGTTTTGTCCAGAATTTCCGTAATAGAGAAAATAAGGAAAAAGAAGCCGCAGTGGCGGAAAGCTGACCGGTTCCTGCGATTTACAAATCAAAATACCTGGTGTAAGATAAAAGATAAATGACATACTAAGGAGTTTTTATGAGTACAGTACGGGGAAAGATTGTTGAGAATAAAAGAAGAATATTATATATTCTGATCCTGCTGACCGGAATCTTTGCCAGGATCTATCGGTTCGGAAGTGTTCCCGGAGGAATCAATCAGGATGAAGCGTTTGCTGCCAGGGAGGCATGGTCATTGCTTGTGTCAGGTACGGATTCCTTCGGATATCCCTGGCCGATGTATCTGATTGCATGGGGGAGTGGGATGAATGTATGTAATACGATCCTGATGATCCCTTTTATTGCAATCTTTGGACAGCATACCTGGGTGTTCCGGCTTCCACAGGTGATCATTTCTATATTGACTATTATTTCCGTAGAAAAAATTATGAGAGAAATCATGGATGAAGAAACTGCATTGTGGGCAATGTTTCTTTTGGCGATCAATCCCTGGCATATTATGATGTCAAGATGGGGACTGGAGAGTAATCTGGCACCGGGATTTTTAATCTTTGGTTTGTTGTTTTTTATACAGGGAATAAAGAATGAAAAGTATTTTCTCTTATCGGCGCTCTTTTATGGGATAAGTCTGTATTGCTATGCAACTATCTGGACGATCGTTCCGTTTATTGTGTTACTGCAGGCGGTATATTTACTGTATGTAAAGAAAGCGAAAATAACGATATGGACAGTAGGATCGGGCATTTTGCTGGGAGTGCTGGCAATACCGGCGTTTTTGTTTTTGTTGGTAAATAATGGATATCTTCGGGAGATCGTTACTCCGTGGTTTTCTATTCCACAGCTGGTGGTAATGCGGGACAGTGAAGTGTCATTCGTGGGAGCTGCGGATAAGATTAAACATCTACTTTACATATTGGCTGATGAAAATGATAAAAATTTCTGGAACAGTACCGGAGAATTCGGCCTGTATTATAAAGTGTTCCTGGGGTTTGCACTGATCGGTCTGTTCTATTGTGTGAAGAGTATTTACAAAAGCCTGAAAAACAGGGCTTATGACGGCTATGTGATGATCGGAATCCAGTTCCTGACGGCTTTTGTTCTGGGATCCCTGATTTATGTCAATGTCAACCGGATCAATTGTATCCATATCAGCATTATTATTTTTATGTCGGTGGGGCTTTATCGTGTGCAGCAGCTGCTTAAGAAAGACCTGAAATATATTCCACAGGTGATGACGGTAGGATTCTGTATTCTCTTTCTTTGTTTTGAAAGCTTTTATTTCGGAGACTATGCGGAGACCATCGGCGATATGTTCAAAGATGGCATGGAGCAGGCGGTTCTGCGGGCCGAAGAACTGGCAGGAGAGAATGAAATAATATATGTAGGAGACATAGACTACCCAAAGGTGCTGGCATTCAGCAAACTATCACCGGAGGAATACAGAGCAACGGTACAATACACGAATTACCCGGGAGCGTATTTAGATGTCAGCCAATGTGGAAATTATGTGTTTCATGCTGTCGCAGACGGCAGTGACGGACTTTATATTGTGGAATGTTCCGATATAAACTACAGTGACATGGGATACGGGGTAGAACAATTCGGAAATATGCTGGTGTTATATAAGTAAACAAAAAAATGAGAAAGATGTCTGCTTTCCTGTGCAGGCATCTTTTTGTTTTTTAGTTGAAAAAAATATAGGTGGTACATTCTTCAAAAAAAGAGTAAAATAAAATGAAGTATGTAAAATTTTCATCGTAGAAAGGCGGAACCCTCTATGGAGAAGAAAAAGAAATTAACAGAACTTTTGGATAAACTGGAATACGAAGTGGTACAGGGGACAACGGACAGGGAGATCACAGCGGTGGTTTATGATTCCCGTAAAGTCATTCCGGGATGCCTGTTCCTCTGCATTGGAGGCGCTAATTTTGACGGACATGATTTCGCCGCACAGGTGGCCGCACAGGGTGCCGGGGTACTGGTGGTGCAAAAGGAGGTAACGCTGCCGGCGGAGGTGGATGTGACAGTGATCAGGGTAGAGGATACCAGGTACGCCATGGCGTTTATCTCGGCAGCCTGGTTCGATCATCCTGCAGAAAAACTGAAAGTCATCGGTATCACGGGAACCAAGGGTAAGACCACTACGACCTATCTGGTAAAGTCTATTCTGGAAAATGCGGGATACCGGGTGGGACTGGTAGGAACCATTGAGGTCATCATCGGAGAAGAACATATTCATGCCAACAATACCACGCCGGAATCCTATCTGCTGCAGGAATATTTTGCACGGATGGTGGAAGTGGGGTTGAATACAGTAGTGATGGAAGTATCTTCCCAGGCACTGATGCTGCACAGGACCCAGGGATTTATTTTCGATTACGGCATTTTTACGAATCTGGAGCCGGATCATATCGGACCCAACGAGCATGCAAGCTTTGAGGAATATCTGCAATGTAAGGGCATGCTGTTCAAGCAGTGCAGAGTAGGGATCGTGAACGGTGATGATGAGCACTGGCAGAAAGTAACAGAGGGACATACCTGTACGCTGGAAAGCTTTGGCATGGGCGAAAACTGTATGCTTCGGGCCGAAGACAGGAAGCTGGTGCACAAACCGGGAGAACTGGGAGTAACGTTCCATGTCACAGGATTGATGGATTTTAACGTAGAGGTACCGATGCCCGGTAAATTCAGTGTGTATAATGCGCTGGCAGCAATTGCCATCTGCCGCCATTTTAAAGTAGATGAGGAAAATATCAAGAAGGCATTGCTGCAGGCCAAGGTAAAAGGCCGGATAGAAATGATCAAAGTGTCCGATCGGTTTACTTTACTGATCGACTATGCGCATAATGCCATGGCACTGGAAAGCCTGTTGACGACTCTGCGGGAGTATGAGCCTCACAGATTGATCAGTCTGTTCGGCTGCGGTGGCAACCGTTCCAGACAGCGTCGTTTTGAGATGGGAGAAGTCAGCGGAAAGCTGGCGGATCTGACGATCATCACCTCCGATAATCCCAGATTTGAGGAGCCGCAGGACATTATCAATGATATTAAGACAGGTATGGCAAAAACAGATGGAAAATATGTGGAGATCTGTGACCGTAAGGAAGCGATCACTTATGCCATAGAACATGGAGAACCGGGAGATATTATCGTACTGGCAGGTAAAGGGCATGAGGATTACCAGGAGATCAGGGGCGAAAAACATCCTATGGATGAGAGAAATCTGATCCGGGATATTCTGGCGGAAGGACATATCCCCGGTTCTGCAGCAGGAAAAGAACTGTAGCATCAGCGTAAGACACAGATCCCGGTGAAAACAGTGAGGAAAATAGATTGAGTACGTTATATGCGGATATTATTGTAGATATCTCTCATGAAAAACTGGATAAGACCTTTCAGTACCGGGTGCCGGAAACACTGCGGGAACAGGTGGAACCGGGAATCTGTGTCATCATTCCGTTTGGCAATGGCAACCGCCTGATCAAGGGATATGTGGTGGGCGTTGGAGAAAAATGCCAGTTTGATCCCACAAAGATGAAAGATATTGCGGAAATTCCGGAAAAGGAAAACAGTGTGGAGGATAAGATGATCGCACTGGCTGCCTGGATCCGCCGCAATTACGGATGTACCATGATCCAGGCACTGAAGACGGTGCTGCCAGCCAAACAATCGGTAAAAAAACTGGAACACCGGCAACTGGTACGTCAGATGAGCAGAGAAGAAATCGTATCTTTGCTGGGTGAGAGTGAGCGGAAAAAGCAGGTGGCAAAGGCAAGGCTGCTGCGGGCGTTATTGGATCAGGAGACAATTCCCTATGAGTGGGTCACCGGAAAACTGGGTGTCAGTGCGGCTACGGTGAACAGCATTGTAAAAAGCGGAGCAGCGAAACTGGTCAGCTCTGAAAGCTATCGCAATCCGGTAAAAATGCAATCAGGGGATACCACCCACAATATTTTAAGCAAAGAGCAGGAAACTATTGTCACGGAGGTATTGAAAGATTTTGACGCCGGAAACAGACAGACGTATCTGATCCACGGGATTACCGGAAGCGGAAAAACGGAAGTGTATATGCAGTTGATCGGGGAGATGATAAAAAGAGGGCGGCAGGCCATCGTACTGATCCCGGAGATTGCACTGACGTATCAGACGCTGCTTCGGTTTTACCAGAGGTTCGGAGACCGGGTCAGCGTGATGAATTCCACCCTGTCTCCGGGGGAAAAATATGATCAGTGTGAACGTGCCAAGGCCGGAGAAATCGATGTGATCATAGGTCCCAGATCGGCTCTTTTCACACCGTTTCCCAATCTGGGACTGATCGTCATGGATGAGGAACAGGAGAACAGCTATAAGAGTGAAAGCACGCCAAAGTACCATGCCAGGGAAACGGCGCTGGAGGTGGCAAGGCTGTATGGCGCCAGCGTGGTGCTGGGATCCGCTACGCCTTCTCTGGAAGCATATTACCGGGCAGGAAAGGGTGAGTACCGCCTGTTTCAGCTGACAAAGCGGTTGACAGGCGGAGAACTGCCCACCGTGTATACCGTAGATCTCAGACAGGAACTGCAGGAGGGCAACCGGTCCATTTTCAGCAGAAAACTGCAGGAGCTTATGACGGACCGGCTGAACAAAGGACAGCAGACAATCCTGTTTTTGAACCGGAGAGGGTATGCAGGCTTTGTATCCTGCAGAGCCTGTGGAGAGGTGATGAAATGTCCGCACTGCGATGTCTCTCTTTCGGAACATAAAGGTGGAAGACTGATCTGCCATTACTGCGGATATATGCAGCCAATGCCCAGACTCTGTCCCAAATGCGGATCGAAATATATTCTGGGATTCAAGGCAGGTACCCAGCAGATCGAAGACAAGCTGAAGGAATTGTACCCGGGGGTAAAGACGCTCAGAATGGATGCGGATACCACACGGACCAAAGACAGCTATGAGAAGATTTTATCCTCTTTTTCCAATGGTGAGGCCGATATTCTGGTGGGTACCCAGATGATCGTGAAAGGACATGATTTTCCCAAAGTGACGTTAGTGGGAATCTTGGCGGCAGATCTGTCCTTGAATGCATCGGACTATCGTGCCGGAGAGAGGACGTTCCAGCTCCTGACACAGGCAGTGGGACGGGCCGGCAGAGGCACACTTCCCGGGGAAGCCGTGATCCAGACGTACCAGCCGGATCATTATGCCATTACCTGTGCGGCAGCACAGGATTATGAGAGCTTTTACCAGGAAGAAATCCTGTACAGAGAGTTGTCCGGATATCCGCCGGCAGCACATCTGCTGGCAGTACAGATCTACGGCAAAGAGGAAGAAAGTGTAAAACAGCTTGCCCTGAGACTGGCAGATGTGGTAAAGTCTAATATGGACTTTTTGCAAAACAGTAAAATACAGGTACTGGGACCGGCTCCGGCCAATATCAGCAGAATCAATGATATTTACCGGCATGTCTTTTATGTAAAGAATGTGGAGTATGAGGTACTGGTAGAGGTGAAGGACCTTGTGGAGGAAACTCTCAGACATTGGCAGCCCAGACAATTGAGTATACAATTCGATTTTGACCCTGTGAACAGTTTATAGGAGGAAAAACAAGTGGCACTTAGGAATATTAGAGAATACGGAGACGAGGTATTGACCAAAACCTGTAAAGAGGTAAAGGAAATGACACCCCGGACCAGAGAATTGATCGAAGATATGCTGGAGACCATGTACGATGCCAACGGCGTGGGACTGGCAGCACCCCAGGTGGGCATCCTGAAACGGATCGTAGTCATTGATACCACCGGTGAAGATCCATATATCCTGATCAATCCCCGGATCGTAGAGAGCAGCGGAGAACAGACCGGGCAGGAAGGCTGCTTAAGCGTACCCGGCAAATTCGGCATTGTGACCAGACCCAACTATGTAAAAGCAGTGGCACTAGATGTGAACATGAAGCCTATCGAAGTCGAGGGTACGGAATTACTGGCCAGAGCCATCTGCCATGAACTGGATCACCTGGATGGGCATCTCTATGTGGAAAAGGCGGAGGGACCGCTGCAGGACATGACTTACGACGATGAGGACGAGGAAGAAGAATAAGTTTTCCGGAAAGGAGACAGGCTATGCAGATTGTATTTATGGGAACCCCCGATTTTGCGGTAGGAGCGCTGGAAGCACTGATCGCACAGGGACATGAGATCACGGCAGTGGTAACGCAGCCGGACAAGGCAAAAGGCAGAAGTAAAGAATTACAGTTTCCTCCGGTAAAGGAATGTGCTGTAAAGCATGGCATACCGGTATTCCAGCCCCGCCGGATCAAGACGCCGGAGGCTGTGGAAGAATTAAAAAAATATCCTGCGGATGTCTATATCGTGGCAGCGTTCGGACAGATCCTGTCTCAGGAGATACTGGACCTGCCGAAGTACGGATGTCTGAATATCCATGCATCTCTGCTTCCGAAATATCGCGGTGCTTCTCCCATCCAGAGAGTGATCATCGACGGAGAGACCGAGACCGGTGTGACGATCATGCAGATGAATGCCGGACTGGATACCGGAGATATGTTATATCAGAAGAAAATCCCCATCACTTCCGAGGATACCTTCGAGACGTTACATGATAAGCTGATGGTATTGGGCGGTGAGGCGATTACAGAAGCACTTCCGCTGTTAGAGGCAGGGAAACTGACACCGGAACAGCAGGATGACACTAAGACCTGTTATGCCGCACTGATCACCAAGGAAATGGGAAGACTGGATTTTACCAAAACGGCAGCGGAACTGGATCGTCTGATCCGCGGACTGACCCCCTGGCCCAGTGCATATACCTTTTATCATGGAAAACAGTTAAAAATCTGGAAAGCAATTCCCATGGCAACAGGCCATGCAGAGACACCGGGCGCAATTCTTACGGTGGATAAGGATTCTTTTGAGGTGGCAGCGGCAGAAGGGGCATTAAAGGTCCTGGAATTGCAGCTGGAAGGCAAAAAGCGTATGACGACCCATGACTTTCTGCTGGGAGCGAAGATACAGCCGGGAGAGATCCTGGGAGACAGATAGAACAGATAGAACAGATAGAAAGGAGACTTTTCTATGTACGGTGGTTATTACGGATATGGTTATTACTTAGACCCGACTTATGTTCTGGTGCTGATTGGACTGGCACTATGTCTGGCAGCCAGTGCACTGGTGAACTCCACCATGCGCAAATACAGTAAAGTCCGGAATATGCGGGGGATGACGGGAGCGGAAGCTGCCCGGAATATCCTGAACAGAGAAGGGCTATACAATGTGCAGATCGAGTGTCTGAATTCCAGTGACGGTGATCATTACGATCCACGCACGGACACGGTGAGACTTTCTTATAATAATTATAACGGAACCTCGGTGACGGCGGTCAGCGTAGCTGCCCATGAATGCGGACACGCTATCCAGCATGCCCATGGCTATGTGCCCATGAACATCCGGGCTGCCCTGGTGCCGGTGGTGAACATCGGAAGCAATCTGAGCATCCCTCTGATCTTTCTGGGAGTGCTGCTCAGTTGGAACCAGACCCTGATCCAGCTGGGAATCTGGGCATTTGCACTGACGGTTATTTTCCAGCTGGTGACATTGCCGGTGGAATTTAATGCTTCCCACAGAGCTATTGTGAAGGTGGAAGAATACGGACTTTTGGGCAGAGAAGAAGTAAGCGGCGGCAAGAAGGTACTGACGGCAGCAGCGCTTACTTATGTGGCGGGAGCAGCTTCCTCTGCATTACAGCTGCTTCGGCTGATACTGTTGTATGGCGGCAATCGCAGAAGGAGAGACTAAACGTGAGCAATCCTACAACAGATACCCGGGAGATCATCGTGGAAATTCTGCTTAGCCTGGAGAAGGGGCAGGATTTTTCCCATAAATTAATGAAAGCGGTGCTGGATAAATATGATTATCTGGATCTGCGGGAAAAAGCATTTATCAAAAGAGTTGCGGAAGGCACCATAGAGAGACAACTGGAGCTGGACTATTATCTGGACCATTTTTCTTCTGTTCCGGTCCGGAAGATGAAGCCGCTGATCCGTTGTCTCCTTCGTATGAGCACGTATCAGATTTTGTACATGGACTCCGTCCCGGACAGTGCAGTATGTAATGAGGCCTGTAAGCTGGCCGCCAAAAGAGGATTCCGTACCTTAAAGGGTTTCGTGAATGCGGTACTTCGAAATATTGCCAGACAAAAGGAGCACATGCCCCTGCCGGATCCGGAGAATGCGACAGCGTATCTTAGTGTGAAGTATTCCATGCCGGAATGGATCGTGAACCTGTGGCTGCCTGAATATGGCATGGCGGGAACGGAAAGACTTTTAAAAGGATTGCTGGAGATTCATCCGGTATCTTTAAGATTTTCCACCGGACTGGATCAGACAAAGCGGCATCATCTGGCGGAGCAGATCACACAGACCGGAGTAACATTGCGCCCGAGCAGGGAACTGGCGTATGTCTATCTGGCAGAAAATCTGGAAAATGTAAGTGAACTTCCCGGATTTGCGGAAGGAAAGATCACGGTGCAGGATGCCTCTTCCGTATTGGCAGTGGAGGCTGCAAAGATTCAAAAGGGTGATTTTGTCATGGATCTGTGTGCGGCACCCGGAGGCAAGACGATTCTTGCGTCAGAGTTTGCAGGGGATGATGGACATGTTTTGTCCAGAGATGTTTCAGAATACAAGACAGATCTGATCCGGGAAAATCTGGATCGTATGCAATGCAAAAATGTGGAAGTCCAGATATATGACGCCACGGTGCATGATACAGCCAAAGAAGAAAGTGCAGACGTGGTACTGATGGATGTGCCGTGTTCCGGACTGGGAGTCATGGGAAAAAAGAGAGATATCAAGTATCATGTCACGCCGGAAAGCCTGCAGTCTATCACGGAATTGCAGAAGAAAATCGTGGAAGCCGGATGGCAGTATGTAAAACCCGGCGGCGTATTGCTCTACAGCACCTGTACGATCCACAGCAGAGAAAACAGTCAGATGGCTGCCTGGATCTGTGAGCATTTCCCGTTTGTCCTGGAAGAAGAGAGACAGCTTCTGCCGGGAACGGATGAGACTGATGGATTCTATTTTGCAAGACTGCGCAGAAAAGTGTAAGACAAAGAATTGAGAACAGAAAAATGGATGTAAAAAAAGATATCAAATCTCTGGATCTGGAGGAACTGAAAGCAGAGCTGGAAGGCATGGGAGAGAAAGCATTCCGGGCAAAGCAGATGTATGAATGGATGCATGTGAAGCTTGCCAGAAGCTTTGATGAGATGACGAATCTCTCCGCAAAATTCAGGGAACAGTGTAAGCAGAATTATGAATATACATGTGTCAATCCGGTGAGAATCCAGAAATCCCAGATCGACGGGACGAAAAAGTTCCTGTTCGAGCTGGCGGACGGCAATGTGGTGGAAAGTGTATGGATGCAGTATAAGCATGGCAACAGTGTGTGTATCTCTTCCCAGGTCGGATGTCGTATGGGATGCCGCTTCTGTGCCTCCACGTTGGATGGCCTGGAGCGTAACCTGAAGCCTTCCGAGATGCTGGATCAGATTTATGCCATTACGAGACTGACCGGTGAGCGTGTTTCCAATGTGGTTGTCATGGGAACCGGAGAACCGATGGACAATTATGACAATATCCTGAAGTTTCTGCATCTTCTGACCGATGAAAACGGACTCAATATCAGTCAGAGAAACGTTACGGTCTCCACCTGTGGAATCGTACCCAGAATGCGGCAGCTGGCGGATGAAAAACTGCAGATCACACTGGCATTGTCTTTACACGCAACTACGGATGAAAAAAGAAGAAAGCTGATGCCCATAGCCAACAGATATTCTATTAAGGAACTGATGGAAGTGTGTCAGTATTATTTTGAACAGACAGGTCGGAGAATTACGTTTGAATACAGCCTGGTGGGCGGCGTAAATGATACGGAGGAAGATGCCAGAGAACTGACCGCCCTGGCAAAACCGTTATGCTGTCATATTAATCTGATTCCGGTAAATCCTATTAAAGAACGGGATTATGTGCAGTCGGATACGAAGCATATCCAGGCGTTTAAAAATAAACTTGAAAGTAAAAAGATACATGTTACAATTAGAAGGGAGATGGGCCGGGACATCGATGGAGCCTGCGGACAGCTGAGACGCCGTCATGTACAGGAGCAAAAGGATCCGGATAAAATCTCACAGGAGGAAGTTTGAAGTGCTTAAAACATTTTCCATAACCGATATCGGAAGGAAAAGAAAAGTAAATCAGGACTACATTTATACTTCTGAAAAACCGGTAGGTAATCTGCCCAATGTATTTATTGTGGCAGATGGAATGGGCGGCCACAATGCGGGAGATTATGCATCCAAGGTGACCGTGAAGACTATGCTTGCCGATATGGAGAATTCTTTTGAAAAGAATCCCATGATCATTTTTAAAAGAGCGATAGAGGAAGCCAATACGGTGATCCGTACAAGAGCCAGAGAAGACAGCAGACTGGAAGGAATGGGGACGACGGTAGTCGCAGCCTCCTGTATGGGCAGATTTTTACAGGTAGCCAATGTAGGAGACAGCAGACTCTATGTGGTAAACAGAGAGATCCGGCAGATTACAAGAGATCATTCCTATGTGGAAGAAATGGTACGTATCGGTGAACTGGATCCTGCAGATGCAAGAAATCATCCTGACAAGAATATTATTACCAGAGCAGTGGGAGCCGAAGACAGTGTAGAACCGGACTTTTTTACCGTGGAACTGCAGGAAGGAGATCTTGTCCTGATGTGTTCCGACGGATTGACCAATATGCTGGAAGATGAAGAAATCCGCATGATTATCAGCGGTGCCAGAGACCTTGTGGAAAAGGCAGAGCGACTGGTTGAGGCAGCCAATGCAAACGGCGGCAGAGACAATATCAGTGTGATTCTGATCGAACCGTGTGCATAAATCACCCAGCTTTTGTTGAAATGGAGAGCAAGAATGATCAAAATAGGAATGATGATCGGCGACCGCTATGAGATTTTGGAAAAAATCGGAACCGGCGGTATGTCAGATGTCTATAAAGCAAAATGTCATAAACTGAATCGCTATGTGGCCATCAAGGTCCTGAAGCAGGAATTCAGCGAGAATGCGAACTTTGTATCCAAATTCCGGATCGAGGCGCAGGCAGCGGCCGGACTGATGCATCCCAATATTGTAAATGTCTACGATGTCGGGGAAGAGAACGGCATCTACTATATTGTAATGGAACTGGTGGAAGGCATTACCCTCAAAAAATATATTGAGAAGAAAGCCCGCCTGTCCTACAAAGAGGCAGTCAGCATTGCCATCCAGGTAAGCATGGGAATTGAGGCTGCACACAACAACCACATTATCCACCGGGATATCAAGCCGCAGAATATTATTATTTCCAAGGACGGCAAGGTAAAGGTAACGGATTTTGGAATTGCCAAGGCGGCTACCAGCAATACCATCACTTCCAATGTGATGGGAAGTGTACATTATACCTCTCCGGAGCAGGCAAGAGGCGGCTACAGTGATGAGAAGAGTGACATTTATTCGCTGGGGATCACCATGTTTGAGATGCTGACGGGAAGAGTTCCTTTTAATGGAGAGACGACCGTAGCCATTGCCATCAAACATATTCAGGAGGAGATGCCGTCCCCCAAAGAATTTGTACCGGAGATTCCCTCCAGTGTTGCAAGCATTGTATTGAAGTGTTGTCAGAAATCCCCGGATCGCAGATATCAGAACATGGCGGAGCTGATCGCTGATCTGAAACAGTCCCTGATCAATCCCGAGGAGGACTTTGTAGTAACGAATGATCCGGATATGGAAGGCGGTACCCGGATGATCTCCGATGAAGATATGGCACAGATCAAGAAAAAGGTGCCCTATCAGAGCAACCGGGAGTACGAAGAGCAGGATCATGATGAGACAATGCGTCTGAGGTCAGAGGCGGAAGCAGTCTATGACAATGAAGGAGTGGAAGAAGAGGACGATTACGACTACGATCCCAAGATGGAGCGTGTGACAACGGTTCTGGCCATCGTGGCAGGTGTGGTGATCTGTGTGATCCTCATTGTGCTGGCGGTGAAGATCTTCGGCGGAAAGCAAGGGGACGGTAACGGCAATGGTTCGGCAGGTCCCATCATTACTACGGAGGAGACCGGTGCCACAGAGGTGGAAAAAGTCTCTATGCCGGATGTCACCGGCATGAACGTGGACGATGCCAGAAATACGCTGACCAGTCTCGGAATTATGTCTGAGGTAACCTATGAAGAGTCGGATTCTGTAGCTGAGGGAGTGGTCATTAACACCGATGTCAGCGTGGGAGCACAGATTGAAAAAGGAAGTAAAGTGACGCTGAAGGCAAGTGCAGGCACCCAGGGTGTGGAAGTTCCCAGTGTAGTGGATCTTACGTATGATGAGGCAAATACGCAGCTGGTAAGCAAGGGATTTTTGGTAAACAAGACAGAAAGTTATTCTGAAACTGTGGAGTCGGGACGTGTCATTTCCCAGACTCCTGCGGAAGGAAACAAGGCACCGAAGGGCAGTGTGATCACAGTAACGGTAAGCCTTGGAAAAGAAGATACGAAAATCCGTGTACCGAACCTGATAGGACTATCGGAACAGGACGGTACGGTAGAGGCAATTGAAGCAGGACTGACTGTGGGCAGCGTGACTTATATTTACAGTGATGAAGTGGGCGAGGGGATGATCTGCTATCAGAGCTATTCCCATGGCTCCTATGTGGATCAGGGAACCTCCATTGATATTAAAGTCAGTCAGGGCGCACAGAAGGTTACCTACAAGTGCAATGCCAACATTACGGCACCTACGACTTCCGAAGCACCGGATTATGTATCCGGAACGGAAGTGAGCATCAAGCTGACGACGGATGACGGACAGGTACTTCTGGATACCAGAACATCAAGTTTTCCTCAGGCAGCAAACTACTATGGCCTGGGATCTTCCGGCGGAACCATTATCATGACCTATCAGGTGACGACAGAGGGAACCACCACAACGGATGAGAACGGCAACACGGTAAATGTTCCGGGGAAGACAGAAGACCGTTCCTTTACCAGACGGATTGAATTTGTAAAGGAACAGGAGTAAGGCAGGAAACTATGAAAGGCAAGATTATAAAAGGAATTGCCGGATTCTATTATGTTGACTGCAGCGGAACTGTATATGAATGCAAGGCAAAGGGTGTCTTCCGCAAGGATCACAGAAAGCCCCTTGTAGGGGACGATGTGGATCTGGATGTCCTGGATGAGGTACAGAAAAAAGGGAATATCAGGGAGCTATTGCCCAGACACAGTGAACTGATCCGCCCGGCGGTAGCCAATGTGGATCAGGCACTGGTGATTTTTGCCGTTGCGAAGCCGCAGCCGAATTTTAATTTATTGGATCGTTTTCTCATCATGATGCAGCAACAGGAGATTCCCTGTGTGATCTGCTTTAATAAGCAGGACATTGATGAAGATGGAAAAAAAGAGGATTACAGGGCGATTTACGAGCAGGCAGGGTTTCGGACCATTACGGTCAGTGCAGCCAAAAGAGAAGGCATCGAAGAAATACAGGAGCTGCTGCGGGGAAAAACGACCACGGTGGCAGGCCCCAGTGGTGTCGGTAAATCCTCGCTGGTGAACTGCCTGCAATCAGGGACTGTCATGGAGACAGGGACTATCAGCGAAAAGATCGGGCGGGGAAAACATACCACGAGACATTCCGAACTGATTTCCATTGCCAGAGATACTTATATTCTGGATACCCCGGGTTTCAGCTCCCTGGGATTGTTTCAGTTGGAAAAGGAGCAGCTGGCCCGGTTTTATCCGGAGTTTGCACCGTTTGAAAAGTATTGCCGATTCGGCGGATGCGCTCATATCTCAGAGCCGGTATGCGGCGTGAAAGATGCCGTGGCCGAGAATAAAATTTCACAGATCAGATATGAGAATTACTGTCTGCTTTATGAAGAACTGAAAAATCAGAGAAAATATTAATTATGAGTGAAGTGCAGAATAATAACTTAGGGGAAAAATTCAAAGAGACCATTGCGGAAGCAATGAAGACCGGAGACTTTCACGCATTAAATACGCTGGTGACAGACACGGTCAACGATGCTCTGCGGGAGGCGGATTTTCAGGCAAATCTTTCCAGGGAAGCCACAGAGAAAAAGGTGTGGAATTCCCAGCGCAGCTGGCAGGAGAAAAAGCGGGAGGAAGTCAAGACTGAGGCGGAGATCCAGGCAGAACGGCAGCAGCGGGAAAAACAGCAGGAGGAGCACCGCAGACAGAACGAAGAATGGCACAGGCAGCGCAGAGAGCGGGAGAAGCAGTGGGAAGCACAGCGGAAGGCTCAGGCAGAGCAGAACCGTGTGTGGAATCAGGCACAGCCGGTGACACCCAGAAAAGCTACTGCGGCAGAAATGACTTCTCTGGTCAAAATGGAAAAGAAGGGAAATGTGTCCGGAACATTGTGTACTGTGTTCGGCGGGATTGGACTGGGGTTCAGCGGACTGGGACTTCTGGTACAGCTGTTACTGGCAGCTTTTCAGGCAGCATCTCTGAGTGCGGCGATCCTGCCGGGGGTATTGTCCCTGGTATTTTTAGAGATGATCTCTTATGGCAACGGACAGCGCAGGAGATTAAAACGTGCGGAGAAATATCTGGAACTGTGCGGCACCAAAATGTATGGTGTGATCAACGAAATGGCCCGTTATACCGGAAAAAGTGTCCGCTATGTCAGAAAGGATCTGCGGAAGATGCTAAAGGCCGGAATGTTTCCGGACGGACATCTGGATGATAAAGAGACCTGCTTTATGCTTAATGATGTGATCTACCGTCAGTATCTGGAGACGGAGAAGGCTTATCTGGAGCAGAAAAAGATCAGTGAGCAGGAGAAGGAACAGACGACAGAAACTATCAATGAACAGGATACGGAGCAGAAGCGTAGAGAGCAGGAACTGCACAGTATGGTGGCGGAAGGAATGGAATACATCCGTCATCTTCGGGAGCTGAACGACAGGATCGAAGGAGAAGCAATCTCCGATAAGCTGTACCGGCTGGAAAATCTGTTGAAGGAGATCTTTGACAGAGTGCAGGAGCACCCGGAGCAGATGCACAGGATGCATAAACTGATGGAATATTATCTGCCCACAATGTTAAAACTCGTGGAGCAGTATGCGGAATTTGATGAGATCAGCAGCCCGGGAGAAGATATTCTCGATGCCAAAAAAGAGATTGAGAAAACACTGAATATGATCAATCAGGCGTTCGTTACATTGCTGAACAATCTGTTCCAGGATGCAGCCTTTGATGCATCGGCGGATGCACAGGTATTGCAGACGATGTTGGCGAAGGAAGGATTGACGGAATCGGATTTCCCAAGAGAAAAAGGTGTATGACAGCAGGAAAGCAATGCTGATGGTAAATAAAAAATCATAAGAGAGTATAGAAAGGCGGGGTTATAAGTATGAATATGGATCTGGATGCAGCAACAAAAGAAGCACCTATCCTTACACTGGATCCCTTTGCGGAGGCAAAGGCAGAGATCGTTGAGAAGAAGCCGGAGGAGCTGGTAGAGGAACAGGCTGTTCCGGAGATGGAACTGACACCGGAAGAACAGAAAATGGTAGATGATTTTGCGGGACAGATTGATCTGACCAATACGCAGGCGGTATTGCAGTATGGTGCGGGGAGCCAGAAAAAGATTGCGGATTTCTCCGAGACAGCACTTAGCAATGTCCGTACCAAAGATATGGGTGAGGTCGGACAGCTGCTGACTGACGTAGTGGCACAGCTCAAGGATTTTGATACAGAGGAAGAAAAGGGATTTTTGGGCCTGTTCAAAAAGAGTGGGGATAAACTGAGCAATCTCAAAGCGAAATACGATAAAGCGGAAGTGAACATCAGCAAGATCTGTGATGCCATGGAAAGCCATCAGGTGGTGTTGTTAAAAGATGTGGCGGTACTGGACAAGCTGTACCAGCTGAATCTGAATTATTTTAAAGAACTGTCCATGTATATTCTGGCGGGCAAAAAGAAACTGACACAGGCGAAGAACGTGGAACTGCCGGAACTTCTGGAGAAGGCACAGAAGAGCGGACTGCCGGAGGATACTCAGGCGGCTAAGGATTTTGCAGCAATGTGTGAGAGATTCGAGAAGAAGATCTATGATCTGGAATTGACCAGAGCCATTTCTCTGCAGATGGCACCCCAGATCCGGCTGATCCAGTCCAATGATATTGCCATGTCCGAGAAGATCCAGTCCACACTGGTGAATACAATCCCTCTGTGGAAGAGCCAGATGGTTATTGCCATCGGTCTGGATCATGCCACTGATGCAGCCAAGGCACAGCGTGCAGTATCGGATATGACCAACGAGCTGCTGAAGAAGAATGCAGAAGCACTGAAAGTAGCATCCGTAGAGACAGCGAAGGAAGCTGAGAGAGGTATTGTGGATATCGAGACTCTCAAGACCACGAACCAGACACTGATGACTACACTGGATGAAGTCATGAAGATCCAGGAAGAGGGTCGTGCCAGAAGGCAGAGTGCAGAGGAAGACTTACAACGGATCGAAAATGAAATGCGGGATAAGCTTCTGGAGATGAGCCGGGCATCCCACACATGATTTTTACATATTTTTACATAATTTTAAGCAGAGAAATCTTGACGAAACCTCCAGAGGAAATTAGAATAAAATGTATGTAGGTTAATTAACGGAAGGAGCAGGAAACAAATGAAAAAACTGGAAGAAATGCTAAGGGAGAAGCCAATTAAAAATAAGCTTTCTTTTGTATTCCGCATTATGGACGTTTTATATGTGGTGCTGGCACTGGTGGCAGTTGTGGGATTGATACAGTCAAAAAGCTATGTGGGAAGCGTAATTGTTGTGATCATAGTTGTATTAGCTATTGTATTTAATGCAGCTATGTCAAAAATGCTTACTAAAATGTTAGTAGAACCTATTGAGAGCCTGGTAGTGGCATCCGGAAAGATCGCTGCCGGTGACTTTGAAATTGGTACTCCTTATGAATCTGAAGACGAATTGGGGAGCTTATCTGACAGTTTTGAGACCGCAGCCGGAATCCTGAAGAAAGTGGTATCAGATCTGCAGGATATTGTAGAACATTTTTCCGAGGGTAATTTTGATGTACATAGCAGCTGCCCCGATGCTTATGTAGGACAGCTCCGCAGTGTACTGGATGAACTGGACGAGATGGTGAACAAGGTCAGTGAGACTATGCACGGTATTCAGGGATCTTCCGAACAGGTATCTGCCGGAAGCAATCAGCTGGCCGTCAGTGCACAGGATATTGCGGAAGGTGCTACCAGTCAGGCTGCAGCTGTTGAAGAACTGGTGGCTACCGTAGAAGAAGTAACGAATCAAGTACTGGAGAACACCAAGTCTACCGATATCGTTCACGACAAGGCAAAACAGGTAGGTATCGAGGCAGCCAACAGCCAGAAGAAGATGGATGAACTGGTAGATGCCATGAAGAAAATCGATACCACGACCCAGAATATCGAGAAGATCATCGCAGATATCGAGAATATTGCATCCCAGACCAATCTGCTGTCCCTGAATGCATCCATTGAGGCAGCCCGTGCCGGAGAGGCCGGAAGAGGCTTCGCAGTGGTAGCTGACCAGATCAGACAGCTGGCAGAAGAGAGTGCAAATTCCGCAGTAGAGTCTAAGAAGCTGATCGAAGAATCCATGAACGAAGTAGGAGTGGGCAACAGGGTTACTAGGGAGACCAACGAAGCAATGCAGAAGGTTATGACCGAACTGGATCAGATCATCCAGGAGGTTGCCAATATCCGTACGGCATCTGACAGACAGGCCGTATCTGTCAGCAACATCAAGAAGGGTGTGGAAGATATCAACGATGTTATCCAGTCCAACTCCGCAGCAGCAGAGGAAACCTCTGCGACAAGTGAAGAACTTTCTGCTTCTGCAACCACTCTGAATGAATTGTTAGAGCATTTCAAACTGCGTGGTTAGTCAGAGGCTGTTTTCTGGAATCGTGAAGAAGAAAGAACAGAAGAACCATGGCTGTAAGATTACAGCTGTGGTTCTTTTCCTGTCGGAGGAAGGAAAGAGAGATGCTTTATAGAAAACAATACAGGATAGTGGCAATCATAGCCGGTATGGTGTTGACAGCTGGTATGACAGCCTGTGGTGCACAGAAAGATACGGAACAGGTGGAGAGCATGGAAAGCATGGTCTTCGAAAGTGTGAACATGCCGGAGACCGGCATAGAGATAGATAAGGAAAAGACTGCGGCAGAATCCGGAGGGGAAGCAGCAATAGAGACAATCACGTCCCGGGAGACAGAAAACGCTGCAGCACAGGAAACGCAAACAACAGGAGTGGATAAAACGCCGGAGACCGAAGAGACGCTGGTACAAAGTGAGGCCCCCACAGTGACTGCACAAAGCCAGCCGGTGGAATATAGTGATTTACAACAGATCACATTGGATCCAAACTGGGAATATGCGGATCATTCGAAAATCAATTCCGGAGCTGCCGTGCTGTATCTTGCATCGGAGGAAACCGGGCGGAAAGGGATCGTCATCGGCGTCAATGCGGGACATGGCACTGCGGGCGGATCGAAGGTCAAGACACTGTGCCATCCAGACGGTTCGGCCAAGACTACGGGAGGCAGCACAGCAGCGGGAGCTACGGAAGCTGCAGCGGTGTCCGGTGGAATGACGTTCCGGGACGGGACACCGGAGAGCACAGTGACATTACGCATGGCGCAGATCCTGAGGGATAAGCTGCTTACTTCCGGATATGATGTGCTGATGCTCCGGGATGGAGAGGATGTACAGCTTGACAATGTAGCCAGAACCGTGATCTGCAACAATGTGGCGGATTGTCATATTGCACTGCACTGGGATAGTGGTGACGGCAAAAATTACGACAAGGGATGTTTTTACATCTCGGTGCCGGAGACGTTGAAGAGCATGGAGCCGGTGGCATCCCACTGGCAGCAGCACGATGCTCTGGGAGCAGATCTGGTAGAGGGACTGCGGGGACAGGGAGCAACGATCTATGGAAAAGGAAGCATGAGCATTGACCTGACCCAGACCTCCTACAGTACGATCCCTTCCGTGGATATGGAGCTGGGAAACGGATATTCGGATCACAGTGATGCAACCCTGGAGCAACTGGCGGAAGGTGTGCTTTGCGGTATAAATACCTATTTTGGAAAGTAAAAAAAGTCAGGTGTCGTGCCTCATGCAATTACATTGAAAACACGTTCTGGGTATGGTATGCTTAAAAATGTAGTATGTTCAAAAGAGAAGGGGAATTATTATGTCAAAAAAACCAGTGCAGCAGTACGTAATAAAACCAAAATCAGCAGAGGAAATGTTTACGGACAGAGAAGAACCAAGGGCGGCATTTTGGGATACCTATAATGCGATACAGCCGGGGGAATATGACATTATACACTATTATGGAATAGGCGGGATAGGTAAGACAACACTTTTAAAGCAAATACAATTAGAAATAAGTAAAAAGTATAATGATTCTCATGAGATGAGCGTATATTATAATTTTGAAAAAAATCAGTCAAAAGAGGATTTCCTGTTCATTCTTTCTCGTCAGATTATGCTGCGTAATAAGGGAACCAATTTCCCGATTTTTGATTATGCATTTGAAAAGTGGATGACATATGCCGGAAAAACAAAAGCAGAAATAGATAGTTATGTTGCAGCAAAAGAGAATGAAATTCTCACCATAGAGGGAGCAATTGACCAGATCGGTGAAATCGCCAGCGATTTTCTGCCTTTTGTGAATGTTGCAGCAGCTGCGGCAAAAGGGATTATCGGCTTGTGTGAGAAGGAATCGCAGAAACTTATTTTGACAAATAATGAAAATAAAGATTTTTATGATGAGATTAAGCGCTTTGAAGGAGATAAGATAGAGAAAAATCTTGTCAGATATTTCGCACATGATGCCCTCAAGATTTTGAACAAATTTACAAATACATTTGTAATCATTTTAGACGGCTATGAAGCCTTGGTAAGTATTTTAAAGGACGGAGATGAGAGAGCGAACCTGGCAGATACCTGGCTACATAGAGAAGGTGATGGGCTGGTGCGGCAACTGCCGAATGTATGTTGGGTTGTGGCAGGCAGAGAACAACTCCAGTGGGATAAAGAGTTGTTACCGGATAATCAAAAGCATTTGATGGGACAAATTTCCGCAACCGATGCAAAAGGTTATTTTAATCAGATAGGTATCCGGGATGATGAACTGGTTAAGGGGCTATATGAACTTACCAACGGAACACCGGTGTATATGGACTGGTGTTATAAAAAATATCTCCAGTTATTAGAACAGAAGGGGGCTGATTACCGGCCTGGGTTAGATGATTTTGGAAAAAATACAACAGATCTGGCAGAGCGTTATCTAAGAGATATGTCTCCGGTACATCAGAGCACGGTGCGGCTTATGTGCTGCTTACCGGATATCTGGGATAATGAAATGTTTTCATGGGTTGCCAGGAAAGCAGGGTATTTGGAATGCCTGGGAGAACAGGGAAATAAGATTAAGGAATTGTCTTTGATTGAAAAGATGGACACTTATTTTAGGGTGCATGAAACATTCCGTACGGTTGTTACCAATGTGATAAACGAGGATAAACAAGAAAAATTATCAGAAATAGTTTTTCAATATCTTGTTGCAATATTGGATGGAGAATGTGCTGTCAGAGAAAAATCCGTCATTATAAAAAGTTATGTTCGGTCATTGGAGCGGATTGGAAAATGTGTGAAATGGAATGACGAGAAGTTGAGCAAGTTGGTTGATTGCATTATTGCTCTTATGAATAAGGAAGGGGATTATAAAGTTCAACTGGATATAGCAGAAAATATCTGTGCATACATAAAGAAAAAAGTACATGATGAGGAAAATGTCATCTATCTGCAAGGATTACATTGTGTTGCAATGTTATTCAATTATATCGGCAGGTACAAAGAAGCAAAAGAACTAGATGAAAAGGTGTATGAAGTCAGGAGGAGGGTACTGGGAGAGGAACATCCAGATACGCTGCTTAGTCTGAATAATTTGGTAAAATTCTATGCCGATTTGGGAGATTACGAGAAGGAGAAGGAGTTAGGGGAAAAAGTGTATGAAGCCCGAAAACTGATATTGGGAGAGGAACATCAGAATACATTAATTAGCTTGATTAATCTGGCAAAATCCTATGGTGACTTGGGAGATTATGAGAAGGAGAAGGAACTAGATGAAAAGGTGTATGAAACTCAGAAAAGAGTACTGGGAGAGGAACATCTGGATACACTGCACAGTCTTTATAATCTTGCACTTACCTATGGTATTTTAGGAGATTATGGGAAGTCAAGGGAGTTAAGTGAAAAGGTGTATGAAGCTCGGAAGAGAATATTGGGAGAGGAACATCCGGATACATTAGTTAGCCTACTTAATCTGGCAAGTTGCTATGAAGATTTAGGGGATTATGAGAGAGCGAAGGAACTGAAGGAAAAAGTATATGAAGTTCAAAAGAGGATACTGGGGGAGGAACATCCGGATACCCTAACCAGTTTATGCCAGCTTGCAATTTCCTACGGTAATTTAGAAGATTATGAGAAATATAAAGAGTTAAGTGAAAAGGTGTATGAAGCAGAAAAACGAATACTAGGAGAGGAACACCCGAATACGCTAACATTTCTTTTGGCTCGTGCAAATTATTATGAGATTTTAGGAGATTATGAGAAGTCGAGGGAGTTAAGTGAAAAGGTGTATGAAGCCCGGAAAAGGATACTAGGGGAAAAACATTCTCTCACCTTGGATAGCTTAGATAGTCTTGCACAATCCTATGATAATTTGGAGGATTATGAGAAGGCGGTGGAGCTAAGGAAAAAGGTGTATGAAGCCCGGAAGCAGATACTGGGAGAGGAACAACCACTTACTTTGGATAGTCTTGATAGTCTTGCAATTTCCTATGGTTGTCTGGGCGATTACGAGAAGTCAACGGAACTAATGGAAAGGGTGTATGAAGCCCGGAAGCGAATATTGGGGGAGGAACATCCGAAGACTCTTGAATGCTTGAATAGTCTTTTTACTCTTGCAATTTTTTATAGTGATTTAGGAGATTATGAGAAGGCGAGGGAGTTAAGTGAAAAGGTGTATGAAGCCCGGAAGCAGATACTGGGAGAGAACCACCCGGATACCCTGGATAGCCTTGATAGTCTTGCCATTTCCTATGGATGCATGGGGGATGATGAGAAGTCAGTGGAGCTAATGGAAAAGGTATATGAAGCCCGGAAGCAGATACTGGGAGAGAACCACCCGGATACCCTGAATAGCCTTGATAGTCTTGCTATTTCCTATAGGTGTCTGGGGGATGATGAGAAGTCGGTGGAGCTAATGGAAAAGGTATATGAAGCCCGAAAAAGAATACAGGGAGAGAATCACCCGGATACCTTGGATAGTCTTGACAGCCTTGCCATTTCTTACGGATGCCTGGGGGATGATGAGAAGTTAGAGGAGCTAATGAAAAAGATATATGAAGCCCGGAAGAGGATATTAGGAGAGAACCACCCCGATACTCTGGAAAGCTGGAACAGATTGTCACGAATATATGATATAGTGGGCAAGATAAGACTTGATTAAAAAAAGTAACACAAAGAAGCTTATTTATGATATTATATTGAATGCTGTATTTGAGCTCCTTTTTAAGAAGCTTACCGATAAGAATTTATCCGTCCCTATTATGGAGAACGAAGGGACAACGAAAACTTGTAAAATCAATACATTTAAAGGAGATAAAATATGAAACTAGGTATTGTAGGTCTTCCTAACGTGGGAAAGAGCACACTTTTCAATTCCCTGACCAAGGCGGGAGCAGAATCCGCCAACTATCCCTTCTGTACCATCGATCCTAACGTGGGAGTGGTAACAGTTCCGGATGACAGATTAAAGGCACTGGGAGAGATGTATCATTCCAAGAAAGTAACGCCCGCTGTGATCGAATTCGTAGATATCGCAGGTCTGGTAAAGGGTGCCTCCAAGGGTGAGGGGCTGGGCAACCAGTTCTTAAGCAATATCCGTGAAGTGGATGCCATCGTACATGTTGTAAGATGTTTCGAGGATCCCAATGTCATCCATGTGGACGGCAGCGTGAACCCTCTGCGTGATATCGAGACTATCAATCTGGAGCTGATCTTCGCAGATCTGGAAGTACTGGAGAGAAGACTGTCCAAGGTAGTCAAGGCAGCCAGAATGGACAAGACCTATGCCAAGGAGCTGGCACTGCTTGAGCGTATCAAGGAGCATCTGGAGAGCGGCAAGATGGCGAAGAGCCTGGATGTTACCGATGAGGATGAACTGGCACTGTTAAAGGAATACAATCTGCTGACCTACAAGCCTGTGATCTATGCAGCCAATGTAGCCGAGGATGATCTGGCAGATGATGGCGCATCCAATGAGATGGTGGCGAAAGTAAGAGAGTTCGCAGCAGGCGAACACAGTGAGGTGTTCGTGATCTGTGCACAGATTGAGGAAGAGATCTCTGAGCTTGATGATGACGAGAAAGCAATGTTTTTAGACGATCTGGGATTAAAGGAATCCGGTCTGGAAAAACTGATCAAGGCAAGTTATCATATCTTAGGATTGATGAGTTTCCTGACCGCCGGTGAGGACGAGACCAGAGCATGGACCATTAAGATCGGCACCAAGGCACCTCAGGCAGCTGGTAAGATCCATTCCGATTTTGAACGAGGCTTCATAAAGGCGGAGGTTGTAAACTATAAGGATCTATTGGAGCAGGGATCCCTGGCCGCTGCCCGTGAAAAGGGTCTGGTCGGCATGGAAGGTAAGGATTACGTGGTACAGGACGGCGATGTGATTCTATTCAGATTCAACGTGTAATACTAAGATCCGCAATAGACAGATTACGAGACTGCTTGCAGGCAGAGTAATCTGTCTATTAGCGGATCAAACATACATGAGCAAGAAGGGCGATAGCCCGGAATGCGAATGTATGTGCCGGATTCGAGAGCGCAAAGCGCGGAGAAGCCGGATAGTAATAGGAAAGGAAATAGATACTATGATGAATGCAGGAGATATTGCATTTCCCCATTTAGGCATTTACCTGGAAAATGTTCCCAGAAGCTTTACCGTATTCGGTTTCGAGATCGCCTTTTACGGTCTGATCATCGGCATCGGAGTTCTGGCGGGCATTCTGATGGCTGTGCATGAGGCAAAGGTGACCGGAGAAAATCCGGATATGATCTGGGATTTCGCCATTTATGCCGTGATCTTTTCCGTGATCGGTGCCAGAATCTATTATGTGGTATTTGCCTGGGACTATTACAAGGACAATCTGTTAAGCATCTTCAATACCCGTAACGGTGGTATGGCAATTTACGGTGGTGTGATCGGAGCATTTCTGACATTGTTCATTTATTGCAGGATCAAGAAGATCAACCCGTTCCGGCTGGGAGATCTGTGTGTGCCGGGACTGATTCTGGGACAGGTCATCGGCCGCTGGGGCAATTTCATGAACCGTGAAGTATTCGGGGAATATACGGACAATTTTCTGGCCATGCGGCTTCCCATTGAGGCTGTGCGCAGCCGGGATATTTCCGAGAATGTAGCAGCCCACATGATCGAGGGGACCAATTACATTCAGGTACACCCCACTTTCCTCTACGAGAGCCTGTGGAACCTGATGATCCTGATCCTTATGCTGGTGTACCGCAAGTACAAGAAGTTCGATGGAGAGATCTGTCTGCTGTACTTCGGGGGCTACGGACTGGGGAGATTCTGGATCGAAGGAATCCGTACCGACACTCTGTTTATTCCGGGTACGACTCTTGCAGTATCTCAGGTATTATCTCTGTGCATGGTGATTTTTGCAGTAGTAATGGACGTTGTGGTACGCATTCGTCTGAAAAAGCAGCCGAAGGTGGAAAAAAGTAAGTAACCATTGCTGAATATTTGAAGAAAATTAAATTTCTTTAAAAAATTATTAAGAATAACGAAACAAGAGCAAATACATAGATATTGTTTTTGCTCTTGTTTTTTATACCAGATATAGTGGTGAAAAGCGCTTTTGTCATAAGACAGGGCGCTTTTTTGCGTTACAGTGTCGAAAAAAGCCACTTGATTTCTCTTGTAAAATCCCCTATTTTAGTATAAAATCATAATAAAAGTGGGAGAAAGTGGAGGCAAGTGCCACAAAGTGGTAGATTTTTAGAAAAAGACCTCCTTTTCGTGGCAGTCCCATTTTGGATGAATGGTGGTGAGTGCGATGTTTATGAGCGAGTACAACCATACGTTAGATACGAAAGGCAGGTTGATCATTCCGGCGAAATTCCGAGAAGTCTTAGGTGAGGAATTTGTGATTTCCAAGGGAATGGATGGCTGCTTATTTGTGTATGCCAACGATGACTGGAACGCTTTTGAACAGAAGCTGACCTCATTACCTCTGATCAATAAAGAAGCAAGACAATTTGCCCGTTTCTTTCTGGCCGGTGCGGCTACGGTAGAAGTGGACAAGCAGGGAAGAATCCTGTTGCCGGCACACTTGCGAGAGTTTGCCGGACTGGAAAAAGATGTAGTATTAGTCGGAGTCGGCAGCCGTGTGGAGATCTGGAGCAAGGATAAGTGGGAGAATATGAACTCCGATGCCGATATGGATGAGATCACCAGCGCCATGGAAGGACTGGGACTGACCATTTAACGCATGAGAAGTGTGACTGAGAAAGGATGACCGTCGTGGAATTTAATCATTATTCTGTGATGCTGCATGAGACCATCGAACAACTGAATATTAATCCGGATGGCATCTATGTGGACGGAACTTTAGGTGGCGGAGGACATGCCTATGAAGTGTGCAGCCACCTGCAGAATGGACACTTTTACGGCATTGATCAGGATGATGCGGCCATTGCGGCAGCATCTGCGAGATTACAGCCCTTTGGAGATAAGGTGACCGTGATCCGCAACAATTATGTGAATGCAGTGGAGGCCCTTAGAGAATACGGTGTTACCAGAGTGGACGGCATCGTGTTGGATCTGGGCGTATCTTCCTATCAACTGGATACGGAAGACAGAGGATTTTCCTATCGGTTTGATGCTCCGTTGGACATGCGGATGGATCGCAGACAGACTCTGACAGCGAGAGATATCGTAAACAATTATTCCGAGATGGAGCTGTATCACATTATCAGGGATTACGGCGAGGATCCTTTTGCCAAGAATATAGCGAAACACATTGTGAAAAACAGAGCGGACAAGCCCATTGAGACCACCTTTGAATTAAATGAGATCATCAAAGCTGCGGTTCCGGCGAAGATGCGGCAGAACGGACATCCTTCGAAACAGACCTTCCAGGCGATCCGTATTGAATGCAATCAGGAACTGGAAGTACTGAAAAAAGCATTGGACGAGCTGATCGATCTGTTACATCCCGGCGGAAGGTTCTGCATTATTACCTTCCATTCCCTGGAAGACCGGATCGTGAAGAATGCGTTCCGCAGGAATGAGAATCCCTGCACCTGCCCACCGGAATTTCCGGTGTGCGTATGCGGTAAGGTCTCCAAGGGAAAGGTGATCACGAGAAAACCCATTCTTCCCAGTGCGGAAGAACTGGAAGTAAACAGCAGATCCAAGAGTGCAAAGCTGAGGGTATTTGAGAAGAAATAAAAGACTTTAACAGTGAAAGCGGGGAGAAAGAGTATGGCACAGAGAAGAAGAGTAAGCAATACTCCTTACATATATGATAATACAGCAAGAGATTTACAGATCCGCAGGCAGATGGAGGAGCCCCGGAGACAGATTTCTCATGAGACGAGAAAAAACAGAGAAAAAGCACGACATATGAGCATCGGCTATGTGACTTTTCTGATGGGAGCACTGATTGCCTGTGCATTCTTTCTGGTGAATTATATCCAGATGCAGTCAGAACTTACTACGAAGATCACACAGGTATCCAGAATGGAGAGCGAACTGAACTCTCTGAAGCTGTCCAATGACGAAGAGTACAGCCGGATCACCAGCAATATCAATCTGGAAGAGATCAAGAAAATTGCCATTGGTGAACTGGGAATGACCTACGCTGCCGAGGGACAGGTAATTGCTTACGAAAGTATCAGCAATGATTATATGCGTCAGGTTGATAACAGCCAGAATTAAGCCCGGGAGGCCTTGAAGTGTGAAGGAACAGAAACCAAAGAAATTTTCCGTAAAAATGCAGAAAAAACTGTTATGCCTGTATGCATTTATCATACTGGCATTTATTCTGCTGTCCGTCCGCCTGTCCTGGATCGTGAAGGCTGACGGTGCCACCTATGAAAAACAGGTTTTGTCACAGCAGAAATACGATTCTGTAACGTTGCCGTTCCGCCGCGGAGATATTGTAGATGCGAAAGGAACGAAACTGGCTGTCAGCGAGAAGGTATATAATCTGGTTATCGACTCCTATGTTATGCTGGATCGTGACGACTATCTGGAGCCTACCATGGAAGCTTTGTCAGCGAATTTTCCAGACCTGGATATGACGGCAGTGAGACAGTATGTGACCAGCCATCCCGATTCTTCCTGGTATGTTCCCCTGAGAAGACTGACCTATGATCAGATCAGCGGGTTCCAGGCAACGGCATTGGAAAACAGTAAAATCAAAGGTGTATGGTTTCAGGAAGAGTACAAGAGAGTGTATCCAAACGGTTCCCTGGCAGCGGATGTGATCGGATTCTCCAGATCGGACAACGAAGGACAGTACGGACTGGAAGAGTATTACAATGATGTGCTGAACGGAACCACCGGAAGAGAGTATGGTTATCTGAATGATGATGCTAATCTGGAGCGTACGATCAAGCCGGCGGTGGACGGCAGCACGATACACAGTACCATTGATGCCAATATCCAGGGTATTGTGGAGAAATATCTGAAGCAGTTTAACGAGGAACATAAGGATGCGGTACATCCCGGCAACGGTGCGGAAAATGTAGGCTGCATCATCATGGAAGTCAATACCGGAAATATTAAGGCCATGGCCAGTTATCCTACCTATGACCTGAATGATACGAGAAATACAGATGCGCTTTTAGGAGCCCGCAAAATTGAGATGGTGACCAATGCCAGTGGTTATGATGTCTTGACTAAGACAGATACCTATTTTACGCAGGAAGACATTGATGCATTAACGGATGATGAATTGTTGGATAACCTGAACTACCTGTGGAAAAATTATTGCATTTCTACCACTTACGAACCGGGTTCCACGGCGAAGCCTTTTACCGTAGCGGCAGCACTGGAGAGCGGTGCTATTACCGGCAATGAGCACTATCAGTGTAACGGATATCTGGAAGTCGGCGGTCATAAGATCAAATGCCACAGCTACCGTTCCGGCGGAGAGGGAGATGTGTCAGTACAGGATTCCATTGCATGGTCCTGCAACGTAGCGTTAATGAAGATCGCAGCCACCATGGGAAAAGAGGAATTTGCCAAATTCCAGCAGACCTTTAACTTTGGATTAAAGACAAACGTGGACCTGGCAGGAGAGGCGAGAACTGCAAGCCTCCTGTTCCCGGTAGATCAGATGGGAAGTGCCGATCTGGCTACTAACAGTTTCGGACAGAATTTCAATGTAACAATGATCCAGATGATCACGGGATTTTGTTCCCTGATCAACGGCGGTTATTATTATGAACCGCACATGGTGGATAAGATCACCAATTCCAGCGGCGCAACAGTGGAAAACATCGAACCCAGAGTACTGCGCCAGACCATTTCCGAGAGTACCTCGGCGAAGATCAGACAGTACTGCCGGGCTACCGTAATGGAAGAGGGTGGCGACCGCAGAACCGGTAGAACTGCAAGACCTGCAGGCTATGCCATCGGCGGCAAGACCGGTACCGCAGAGACCATTCCCCGTAAAAACGGTGAGTATGTCGTATCCTTTATGGGATATGCACCGGCGGATGATCCCCAGATCGCTATCTATGTGGTCGTGGATCGTGCCAATGCATCACCGCAGGATGATGCGAAGTTCGCTACAGGGATCGTAAGAAATGTACTGACAGAAGTACTGCCGTACCTGAATATTTTCATGACGGAAGAGCTGTCTGAGAAGGAGATCCAGGAGCTGGCAGAAAAACAGATCGAGATCACCAATCAGTATACCCAGAAGCCCGAGGACGGTGAAGATCAGAATAATGGTGACGGAACCGGCGATGGACAGACCGGAGACGATCAGACCGGAGACGATCAGACTGGCAGTGGAGATGGAACCGGCGACGGTCAGGGAGGTGATGATTCAACGCCTTCCGAGGATTGGAAAAATTATCCTGTGGATCCGGCCACCGGTTATCTGGTAAGCCCTATTGACGGTGGGCTGATCGATCCTGTCACGGGAGCTGACGTCGGCGGTAATGATTCCCTGGGAGACAGCCCGGTCAACAATAATCTCCTGAACCAGCAGAATGAATAGTAAGGTAATCTGACGAATAGCCTCACAGCAAGAGCAATAAAATGTAAAAAGCTCTTGTTGTGAGGTTTTTTTATGGCGGATCATCAGAATCGTTTCTTTCACAGAAAGAAGATCATGACAATATTTTTCGTATGTGCGGCAGTGCTCTGCGGATTGCTGGGAAGGCTTCTGTATCTGATGGTATGGAGGGCGGAATATTATGAGGAAGCAGCCACGAGGCTGCATGAAAGAGAGCGTAGCATCAAGGCTGCGAGGGGGCGGATCCTGGATCGGAACGGCGTGGTGCTGGCGGATAACAAGACTGTCTGTACCGTATCGGTGATCCACAATCAGATTGAGGAACCGGAGCAGGTAATCGCCATGCTGGTAAAGGAACTGGGAATCTCCGAGGAAGAGGCCAGAAAGCGGGTAGAAAAATATTCCTCCATTGAGCGGGTCAAAAGCAACGTGGATAAGACCGTGGGAGACAGGATCCGGGAATATGATCTGGCGGGTGTAAAGGTGGACGAAGATTACAAGCGTTATTATCCCTACGGGGATCTGGCCAGCAAAGTACTGGGGTTTACCGGAGGAGACAATCAGGGGATCATCGGACTGGAAGTGGTATATGAAGGAATCCTGCAGGGGGATTCGGGAATGATCCTGACGATCACGGATGCCAAGGGGATTGAGGTAGATACGGCAGGAGAGCGGCGGGTGGAACCGGTGCCGGGGATGGATCTTCGCATCAGTATCGACCGGAACATCCAGGAGTATGCTACGCAGCTGGCGGCACAGGCTTGTGCCACCAAGGAGGCGGACAGTGTTTATATCGTGGCTATGAATCCACAGAATGGTGAGATCCTGGCCATGGTGAACTATCCGGAGTTTGATTTAAATGACCCTTATACTCTGCCGGAGCTGACCGAAGCGAAAGACGATGGCAGTGTCGTAACTGTGGATCCGGCTTCACTGACGGCAGAACAGAAGCAGGAAAAGCTGAATGCCATGTGGCGCAACGGCTGCATCAACGATACCTACGAACCGGGATCCACCTTTAAGATCATCACGGCCGCTGCGGGACTGGAGGCGGGAGTGGTGACCCCGGAAAGCACCTTCTCCTGTCCGGGATTTATCATCGTGGATGACCGCAGGATCCGTTGTCACAAGATTGCCGGGCATGGCAGCCAGACTTTTGTGCAGTGCATGGAGAATAGTTGTAACCAGAGGGTCTGGATCTGAGGCTAGGGTGAAAGTGGGGAAAAACGGGGAGGGTATGTCCCTGCTTTATAGATATTTAAGACATTTGGAACAAATTTCCGTAGATTTTATATGAAATAAAAGATATAATATAAAAAAGGGAGTTTTTGAAAGGAGTTGATACTGGCATGAGTATAGCGGAATTAACTGCAAAAATCGAAGGTTTGTCACCGGACGATTATAATATGGTAATCATGCTTGTTGATAGATTATCCGAAAAGTCAGAGGGAAACGGACTTAGAAGATTAAGCGAGGACGAACTGGTAAAGGAACTTACCGAATCAATCCAGAAGAG
>Ga0129310_1000696_pt1 | contig 36883 bp, 33 predicted proteins | sample Go1ome_2_FD_94433 | JGI IMG/M metagenome (GOLD analysis project Ga0129310, IMG submission 94433) | Western lowland gorrila individual fecal microbial communities from Wisconsin, USA - Go1022A metagenome | ecosystem: Host-associated > Mammals > Digestive system > Large intestine > Fecal | place... | reverse complement strand
CAGGTACCGTTCACCTATGGCGGGGCAGTCTTTGATGTGACAGAGATCGATGCGTTCGTGGAATGCAATCAGCCGTTACCGGCACTGCCGGATGCGAAGATCGGCGAAGTGGAGAGCCTGATTGGCAAGAACTGCGCAAGCGTCATCGAAGACGGTGCGTGCCTGCAGCTGGGGATCGGTTCTATTCCGGATGCGGTCTGCCACGAGCTGGTACATAAAAAGCATCTCGGTATTCACTCCGAAATGCTCGGCGATGGCGTAGTTAAACTGTACGAAGAAGGTGCAGTCGATAACAGCCTGAAGCAGATCGACAAGGGCAAATTCGTATTCAACTTCGTGATGGGTTCGCAGAAGCTGTATGATTTCTGCGATAAGAATGATAAATGTATGCTGATGCCGGTAGACTATGTCAATGATCCGCGTATCATTTGCCAAAATGATAATGTCGTCAGCATCAACGGCGGTCTTGCTGTAGACTTCTACGGACAGGTCGCAGCAGATACGATCGGCTATACGCAGTTCTCCGGCGTCGGCGGACAGGTAGACTTCATCCGCGGCGCAGCTTGGAGCAAGAACGGCAAAGCGATCATTGCGATGCCTTCGATGACTGTCAAGAAGGACGGGACGAAGATCTCCAAGATCAATCCGCTGCTGTCTGAAGGCACTGTCGTTGCGACACCGAGACACGATGTAGACTATATCGCGACCGAATACGGTATCGTACGTCTCAAAGGGCTGACTGTCAAGGAACGTGCCAAAGCGCTGATCAGCATTGCGCACCCGGATTTCCGAGAAGAGCTGAGAGACGATTACGAAAAGATGTTTCGTGAAAAATTTTAAACAGCATCAGAAAACGAATAGCAAAAGGAGATGAAAACCATGCTGGCATTAAAAGTAGTACCTGAAATTTTATACTTTGATACATTTAAGGATTTCAATGAAGAATTCAAGCTGGGCAAGGGCGATATCCTCGTAACGAACGAATGGATGTATAACCCGTATGTCAAACCGCTGGGTATCGACATTCCTGTAATCTTCCAGGAAAAGTACGGTAAGGGCGAACCTTCCGACGAGATGATCGACGCGATCGCAAAGGATATGAAGGAATACAGCTACGACAGGATTGTTGCGTTTGGCGGTGGCACGATCGTAGACATTTGTAAGATCCTTTCCCTGGATCTGCCGGAACAGTCCGTCAAGGTATTCACCAAAGAAGTACCGGCAAAGAAGGTCAAAGAGCTGATTGTGATCCCGACGACCTGCGGCACCGGTTCCGAAGTGACCAACGTTGCAGTAGCAGAATTAAAATCCTTACACGTTAAGATGGGTCTTGCAGTTGATGAAACCTATGCTGACAAAGCGGTACTGATTCCGGAATCCCTGCAGGGACTGCCTGATTATGTATTTGCGACCAGCTCGATCGACGCACTGATCCACGCGACCGAAAGCTACCTGTCCCCGTTCGCTTCCCCGCAGACAGAGCTCTTCTCTCTGAAGGCAATCGAGATGATTATGCATGGCTACATGCAGATGATCGCAAACGGCGGCAACACGGCAGAAGCAAGAAAGGATGTCTTAAAGGACTTCTGTCTGGCTTCCAACTATGCCGGCATCGCATTCGGCAACGCAGGCTGCGGCGCAGTACACGCACTGTCCTATTCCATCGGCGGTGCATTCCACGTACCACATGGCGAATCCAACTATCAGTTCTTCACAGAAGTCTTCAAAACCTACATGAAGAGAGAGCCGGAGGGCAAGATCGCTTCCCTGAACAAGGTTTATGCAGACATTCTGGGCTGTGATGAGGCAGTTGTTTATGACGAGCTTGACAAAGTTCTCAACAAGCTGCTCAACAAGAAGCCGCTGAGAGAATATGGCATGACAGAAGAGCAGATCGAGACCTTCACGAAGTCCACCGTTGACAACCAGCAGAGACTTCTGAGCAAGAGCTACGTGCCGCTCTCCTATGAAGAACTCAGACAGATTTTCGTAAACTTATACTAATTGATTCAAATCGATCGGAAATAAGCGAAACATAAGGAAACTGATATGAAATTTATAGAATCCCCATGGACTGATCCTTATTATAATCTGGCACTTGAAGAATATGTTTTTGAAAAGCTGGACCGGAGTGAGGACTGGCTGATCCTGTGGCAGAACTACAATACCATCGTCATTGGCAAATATCAGAATACCATAGAAGAAATCAATGCAGACTATGTCAAAACGCATGGCATCTCGGTCGCGCGCCGTCTGTCGGGCGGCGGTGCCGTCTACCATGACAAGGGCAATCTGAACTACACGATTATTGTGGAGAAGAATGATGATTTTGATTTCAACTTTCAGTATTTCGTACTGCCGGTCACGAACGCACTCAAGCTGTTTGGACTGGACGCCGCGTTTTCGGGACGCAACGATGTGACCATCGACGGTAAAAAATTTTCCGGCAATTCACAGTATGTGAAACAGAACCGGATCATGCACCATGGCTGCATCATGCTGGATTCGAATCTCGCGCATGTGGCCGAGGCGCTGCGTGTCAAACCGGTCAAGCTGGAATCCAAGAGCACCAAATCCGTCAGAAGTCGTGTCACGACCATCAATGCGAATCTCGCGGAGCCGATTCCAATGGAAGTCTTTAAGACTGCGATTAAGATGCAGGTTGCGGCAGGCAATGAAATGGAAGCCTATGGTCTGACGGAGCATGACATCGCTGAGATCCAAAAACTCAGGGATACCAAATATGCAACGTGGGAATGGAACTACGGTTTTTCGCCGGAATATACCATCCGCAAGGAAGAAAAATTCGACGGCGGTATCGTGACTGCACATATGAATGTCGAAAAGGGACGTATCAAGGAGATCAAACTCTTTGGCGACTTCTTCGGCAATGGGGATATTGCTGAATTGGAGGAAACCCTGCAAGGGCTTCCGTTAGATGAACATTTAGAAGACAATTTACAAAAAATTCACATCGACGAATACATGAAAGGTATTCGTGTCGAAGAATTGGCCGCATTGCTGAGAGACTAGGAGATACGCACGGCGGCACAGACAAAGATGTTTTCTACTCCTCAATGATTACATATACCCAAATCGTTGACAGAACAGCGGCATGACCTGCGCAAGCGGGAATGACGCTGTTCTGTTTTTTGATGCGGCAGTGCATCGAAAAAAGCAGTGCTGCGCAGCGGCATTTTTTGCTGCTGTTTTTTGAATCGCAGCAATTGCAAGGATTTTAGGACTTCCTTTTGAATAGAAGTCCTGTTTTTTTTACAAAAAATCGATTGGCTTGATTCTTGCATCTACCTGTGAATAGTCAAAAATAAAACAAAATGATATATATTTATGGAGGTAAACACTATGATTCAAAAAGTTGGCGTTGTCGGAGCAGGTATGATGGGCGCGGAGATCGCGTTATGCTTTACGAAAGCGGGATATCCGACCGTTTTAAATGACATCAAGATGGAATTCGCAGAGAATGGCGTGAAGAAGCAGGAAGCAGCCATGGATAAATCCATCAAAAAAGGCAAAATGACAGAAGAAGAAAAGGCCAAAGCGCTTTCTCTGGTACAGCCGTCCTGCGATTACAAAGACCTCGCAGACTGCGATCTGATCATCGAAGCCGCACTGGAAAATCTGGACATCAAGCTCAATATCTTCAAATCTCTGGATGAGATCTGCAAGCCGTCCACGATTCTGTGCTCCAATACATCCTCGATCTCGATCACAAAGCTTTCCTCCGCAGTCGGTGAAGCAAGAAAGGGACAGTTCCTGGGCACACACTTCAACTCTCCTGCATCTGTGATGAAGCTGGTAGAAGTGATCCCGGCGCTGCTGTCAGATCAGGCTGTTTGTGATGAGGTCTATGATCTGCTTGCATCTATGGGTAAGGAACCGGTCAGAGTCAAGGACGTTGTCGGCTTCGGCTTGAACCGTATCTTCCACTGCATGTACGCAGAAGCGATGCGTCTGATCGAAGAAGGCGTGTGCACACCGGAGGACGTTGACAAGATCTGCAAATACGGGCTTGGTCATCCGATGGGGATCTGTGCGCTGCTTGACATCACCGGACATGACCTCAACCTCGCAGTGGACCAGATCATGTTCGATGGCTACGGCGAAAGATTCAGACCGTCTCCGGTCATCCAGAGAATGGTCGACGCAGGTCACCTTGGCAGGAAATCCGGCAGAGGCTTCTACGATTATACAAATAAATAGGCATGAGAGCGGGACTGCGGCAGCCTGATGCAGACTGCCGCGGCTTTCTGACAGAAAAAGACAAGCAGAAAGGAATAAACAGAAATCAAATGAGCGTGATTCAAGTAAAAAAAGAGGAGCATATCGCGATCCTGTCGGTCGTGCGTCCGGAAGCACTCAATGCACTCAGCAGAGAGATCGTTGACGAGATGGGAGAAGCCATCGATGCAATCGAAAAGGATCAGGACATTTACTGCCTGATCTTCCATTCTGAAAAGAACTTCGCGGCCGGCGCGGATATCAAAAAAATGGCGGATTGCGACGAAGATGGTGCGAAGGCGTTCTGCTTCAGCCCGGTATACGACCGCATCGCGGAGCTTCCGATCCCGACCATTGCAGCCATCGAGGGCTATGCACTGGGCGGCGGCATGGAGCTTGCGCTGTGCGCAGATATTCGTATCGCGGGCGAGAGTGCAAAGATGGGATTCCCGGAAGTGACGCTGGGGATCTTCCCGGGCGCAGGCGGCACGATCCGCGCACCGAAGCTGATCGGACCGGCATTTGCCAAGGAACTGATCTTCAGTGGTGAACAGATTAGCGCCGAACGCGCGCTGCAGATGGGACTGGTCAACAGAGTTGCATCAGATGATGCAGTTTTGGAAGAAGCGAAGAAGCTGGCTGCGAAGATTGCCAAAAGAGGTCCGGTGGCTGTACGCATGGTCAAGGACGTAATCACCAGGGGGCTGGAAATGGGCGATGTCAAAGCAGGTACCGCTTACGAAGCACAGCAATGGGCGAAGCTTTTCACGACCTACGACCAAAAGGAAGGCATGCATGCTTTCATGGAAAAGAGAAAACCGCAATTTGAAAACCGCTAAATAAAGCGGAAAGGAAAATAAAAAAACAGGAGGAATCTTAAAGTGGCAGAAGAAGTAAAACTCACATCAAAAGAGTTATTAAATCAATTAACCGCCAAGCATTATCAAGGCGCTTTAGAAGCAAAAGCAGAGGGGAAGCCGGTCGTTTGGGCGACCTCCATCTGCCCGGATGAGCTTTTGGCAGCGATGGATCTGACGACCGTTTACCCGGAGAATCACGCAGCAGCCATCGGCGCCAGAAAAGAAGCGATGACCTTCATCGAACACGCAGAGGGCAGAGGCTACTCTTCGGATATCTGTTCTTATGCGCGTGTCAACATGGGCTATGTCGACATTAAGCATGCGGAGGCACAGGACATCCCGATGCCGGATCTGATCTTCAGTTCCACCAACATCTGTCATACCGTATTAAAGTGGTATGAAAATATCGCAAAGGAACTGCATATTCCGCTGATCTTATTCGATATGCCGTTCAACCATACCTATGATGTTTCCGACAACTGCACGAAATATATCCGCGGACAGCTCGAAAACGCGATCAGTCAGTTGGAGGACTTTACCGGACGCAAGATGGACTATGATAAGCTGGCACAGAAGATGGACATGAACAACGCGACCTGTCAGTGGTGGAAAAAGGCGACCGACTGGGGCAAGGTGAAACCATCTCCGCTGAACGGTTTCGATATGTTCAACTACATGGCGATGATCGTCTGTATGCGCAACTCCGAGGACGGCCATAAGCTCTTCAAGCTCTGGTACGAAGAATTAAAGCAGAAGGCAGAAGAAGGAAAAGGACCTTGGAACTCCGCAGAAGAACAGTACCGCATCATCTGGGACGGCATTGCCTGCTGGCCGCACCTTTCCACGACTTTCAAGACACTCAAAAAATACGGCATCAATATGGTGACCTCTACCTATCCGTCATCCTGGTACAAGGTATATGAAACCAACGATCTGGACGGCATGGCGAAAGCTTATACGGGCAACTACGCGAACAGAAACCTCAACTACGGAGAAGACCTGATCTCCGGATTGATCAAGGATTTCGGTGTAGAAGGCGTGGTATTCCACAGCAACCGTTCCTGCAAGCTGATGGATTTCCGCTGCTATGAAGTACAGAGAAGAATCACAGATAAAATGGGCGTTCCGTCCGTAATCTTTGACGGCGACCAGACAGACCCTCGCGTATTCTCCGAAGCACAGTTCGAAACAAGAATTCAGGCATTAGTAGAAATGATGGAAAAGAACAAAGAATTAAAGAGAAGAGGTGACCTGTAATGTACAAAGATACCATTGAAAAATTAACAGCAGCAGGTTTAAATCCCGGCAAAACCATTGCGGAAACAAAAAAAGAAACCGGGAAGGACCTTGTCGGCGTATTCCCGATCAGAACGCCGGAGGAAGTCGTATATGCAGCAGGCTGCGTGCCAATCGGCATGTGGGGCGGTCATACAGAGATCACATTGGCTGATAAATATTTACAGAGCTTTTGCTGCTCAATTATGAGGATCAATCTGGAATATGCGCTGCGCGGCGTGTATCATGATGTGAAGGCGGTTTTGATCCCGACTTTCTGCGACACGATGAAATGTATCGTCGAAAACTGGAAGCTCGCGCTCCCGCAGGTACCGACCATCGCTTTCGCTTATCCGCAGCACCACAAACTGCAGGCCGGCATGGAATTTACGATCGATGAAATCAAACGCGTCAAACATGAGCTGGAACTGGCGCTCCACAAGATTATTACCAACGAAGAAGTGGAGGAAGCGTTCCATGTTTACGAGGACTGGCGCAAGACGATGCGGGAGTTCACCGCGCTTGCCGCACAGCATCCGGAAATCATCACAGCGAAGAAGCGCTATGCGATCATCAAGGCAGGCTGCTATATGGATAAGGCTGTCTACACGAAGCTGGTCAAAGAAATCAATGAAGGCTTGAAGAGTGAAGGACCGTCCACATTTAAGGGGACCCGCGCAATCGTTACCGGCATCATGATGGAACCGGTCGATGTGCTGGACATCTTCGAAGAAAACAACATCGCGATCGTCGGCGATGACCTCGCGATTGGCTCCAGACTGTGGAGAACACCGGCCAGAGAGGACGTGGAGGATGTATATCAGAAGATGGCTTACATGATCCGCGACATCGAAGGCGATACGTTCTTCTTTGATCCGGAGAAGAAGAAAGGTCAGATGCTGATTGACATGACCAAAGCGCTGCACGCAGACGCCTGCATCGTCATGATGATGAAATTCTGCGATCCGGAAGAGTACGATTACCCGATCTACAAGGCAGAACTGGCGAAAGCGGGTGTTCCGGAGCTTTATCTGGAATTTGACCAGCAGTTGTCCTCCTTCGAACAAATCAGAACGAGAGTACAGAGCTTCACCGAAATGCTCGTATGATCGTCGGGCAGTACAGTCGAGCGTTACAGAAGGAAGAGGTAAACTATGTTTTTAGGAATTGACATCGGCTCCTCCTCGACCAAGGCGGCAGTCGTGGATCAGGACAAAAAGCTTTTGGCTGTTTCCGTGCAGAATCTTGGCACTGGCACGACCGCATACGAGACAGTCGTGGCGGATGTGCTCGCCAGAGCGGGCGTGCAGCCGTCGGATATTCGATTTACCGTCGCGACCGGATACGGGAGAGTGAATTACAAAGGCGCGGATAAGCAGATTACGGAGATTACCTGCCATGCGAAGGGTGTGAACTTCCTGACCCGGGACGCGAAAACGATCGTCGACATCGGCGGGCAGGATGCGAAGGTCATCAAGCTTGACGCCAACGGCAAAGTGGAAAACTTCGTGATGAATGAAAAGTGCGCTGCAGGAACCGGGCGATTCCTGGAAGTGATGGCCAGAGTGCTCGGATGCGAGTTGGGAGAGCTTTCGAATCTTGCGGACCATGCGGACAAGGAAATATCGATCAACAATGTTTGCACCGTCTTTGCGGGAAGCGAAGTGATTTCCAGACTATCCGGCGGAGAAACGAGCGCCAATGTGGCCAGAGGCGCGCATGTCGCTATCGCCAAACGCGTGATGGGCATGTGCAACCGTGTCGGCTATGAACCGAAGATCGTCATGACCGGCGGTGTTGCCCTGAATGCAAACATGGTCGACGCACTGGCCAGAGAAATGGGATACCCGATCGAAGTCGCGCCGCATTGTCAGGCCGCAGGTGCCATCGGCGCAGCAGTTTTTGCTTATGAGTATTTTCAGAAACAATAAAGGAGAGTAACAAATGGCATTGATGACAGCAGCTCAATATATCGAGAGCTTAAGGAAATTAAATACAAGAGTCTACATGTTCGGTGAAAAAATCGAAAACTGGGTCGATCATCCGATGATCCGCCCGTCCATCAACTGCGTGGCAGCGACCTATGATCTGGCGCAGGATCCGCAGTACGAGGATCTGATGACCGTCAAGTCTCACCTGACAGGCGAAAAGATCAACCGTTTCACCAACATCCACCAGAGCACCGAAGACTTAAAGAACAAGGTAAAGATGCAGAGACTGCTCGGTCAGAAGACCGCTTCGTGCTTTCAGAGATGTGTCGGCATGGACGCGTTCAACGCGGAATACTCCACGACATATGAGATCGACGAAAAATACGGCACGCACTACCATGAAAACTTCAAGAAGTTCCTGCAGTTCGTACAGCAGAACGACCTCGTGGTAGACGGCGCGATGACGGACCCGAAGGGCAACCGCGGTCTCGCACCGCACGCACAGCCGGATCCGGATATGTTCGTCAGGATCAAAGAAAGAAGACCGGACGGTATTGTCGTACGCGGTGCAAAATGCCACCAGACCGGTTCCGTCAACTCCCACTGGCATATCGTGATGCCGACGCAGGCGATGAAGGCAGAGGATGCAGACTATGCGGTATCCTTTGCATGCCCGTCCGACGCAGAAGGCATGTACATGATCTACGGCAGACAGTCCTGCGATACGCGTAAATTAGAAGAGGGTGCGGACGTCGACCTCGGCAATAAGCAGTTCGGCGGACAGGAAGCCTTGGTTGTCTTTGACGATGTATTCATCCCGAACGAATATGTATTCATGGCAGGCGAATATGACTTTGCCGGCATGCTGGTAGAACGCTTTGCAGGCTTCCACAGACAGAGCTACGGCGGCTGCAAGGTCGGCGTCGGCGATGTTGTGATCGGAGCGGCAGCTCTGGCAGCGGAATATAACGGCGCGGACAAGGCTTCTCATATCAAGGACAAGCTGATCGAAATGACACACCTGAACGAAACGCTGTACTGCTGCGGTATCGCATGCTCCGCAGAGGGACATCCGACGAAATCCGGCAGCTACATCATCGACCTGCTTCTGGCAAACGTCTGCAAGCAGAACGTCACCAGATTCCCATATGAGATCGTCAGACTGGCAGAAGACATCGCAGGCGGTCTGATGGTAACGATGCCGAGCGAAAAGGACTTCAAGTCTGACATGGTCGTAGGCAGAAACGGCGAGACCATCGGCGAGATCTGCAATAAATTCTTTGTCGGAAACGGCAAGTGCACGACCGAGGAGAGAATGAGAGTCATGAGATTCCTCGAAAACATCTGCCTGGGCGCGGCAGCCGTCGGCTACCGGACCGAATCCATGCATGGAGCAGGCTCCCCACAGGCACAGCGGATCATGATCCAGAGACAGGGCAATATCGAAGGCAAGAAGGCCCTTGCCAAGGCGATCGCCGGTATTAAATAGTTTTGATTCCAAGATAACAACAAGAGATCTCTTCCAAACGATGATTGCGGGGAGATCTCTCATCAGATAAGGAGAAAAAATGAGCAAGTACAAAGTTGTCATTACAGACCGCGAGTATGAGAGTATCGAGGCAGAGAAGCACCTGTTGGAAGCAAACGACTGTGAGGTCTTTGATTATCAGTATAAAGATCAGGAAAATATTCTGCGCGTGGCGAAGGATGCGGATGCGATTATCGTACAATACGCCAAAATGCCGAAGGAATTGATCGAACAATTAGACAAATGCAAAATCATTGCGCGCTACGCGATGGGTTTTGACGGCATTGATCTGCAGGCGGCAGCTGATAAGGGCATCTATGTGTGCAATGTTAAGGATTACTGCTATGAAGAGGTTGCAACGCATGCGCTGGCACTGCTGTTGGAATTCTCACGCAGAGTCGCTAAATATGACGCGTGGACACACAATGGGAACTGGTATGCGATGCCGGGCAAGCAGCACAGCCTTAAAAAGCAGGTGATCGGCGTCATCAGCTTTGGTCGTATTGCCAGAAGCTATATCGATAAGATCAAGCCGCTCTGTGACAATATCTGGGTCTACGACGCATTTGTCAGTGATGACGACATCCGTGCATACGGGGTAGAACCAAAGAGTCTGGACGAAATTTACGCAAATGCGGACTATATTTCCATTCATTGCCCGCTCACAGACGAAACCAGACATATGTTCAACAAAGAAACCTTTAAAAAAATGAAAAACACTGCGGTACTGATCAACGTCGGCCGCGGTCCGATCATATCTGAAGCAGATCTTGTCTGGGCACTGGAGAACCATGAGATTGGCGGCGCTGCGCTTGATGTACTGGAGCAGGAGCCGCCGGCGAAGAATAACCCGTTATTTGCTTTTGACAATGTCATTATCACACCGCATACCGCTTGGTATTCGGTCGAGTCACAGGCTATCCTGCAGTTGACTCCAGCAGAAGAAGTAGTCAGAGCCTTAAAGGGAGAAATCCCGCACAATGCAGTGAACCTTGACCTTATGAAATAAGGAGGAACGGATATGTTAAAGAGTCAAAAAGCGAGACTGGATGCGCCGGAGATGGATTCACTGCGTCTGGGGACCGGTTGGAAAGTGGAAGAACTGGGATTGCCGCAGATCTTTGTGGCAGGCACCTACGGAGAGGGCAGTCCCGGCAGCGTACATCTGGAAATGGTCGCGGACGATGCCTGCGCCGCGATTCGCGCGCATGGCGCACGCGGCGCGAAATACTTTGTCAGTGACCTTTGCGACGGAGAGATTCAGGGTGCCGACGGTATGAACTACTCTCTCGCATCCAGAGATTTTATCACCAATATGTTTCAGATTCAGGGCGAAGCAACGCCGTTCGACGCGGCTGTCTTTACGGCAAGCTGCGATAAGGCGATCCCGGCTTGTCTGAAGGCCATCGCCCGTATGAATATGCCGTCGGTATTCATTCCGGGCGGCACCATGAAGCATGGACCGGATATGATGACCGCCGAAATGATCGGCATGTACAGCGCACAGATGGAGCGCGGCGAGATCGACCGCTGCCAATTTGACTGGTACAGTCAGCATGCGTGTCCGTCCTACGGTGCGTGTCAGTTCCTCGGTACAGCGAATACCATGCAAGTCATGGCGGAGGCACTCGGTATGGCGCTGCCGGGCAGCGCCTGCGTACCGTCCGTCGGACCGTATCTTGCTGCCAGCGCCAAAGCAGCCGGCAAGCGCGCTGTAGAGCTGGTCGGCGAAAACCTCAGACCGTCCGATATTTTAACGATGAAAGCTTTCGAAAATGCCATCATGGTGCATGCTGCCATCGCAGGCTCTACGAATGCGCTGCTGCATCTGCCGTCGATCGCTTATGAGCTTGGATTGGAGATCAAACCGGAGCTGTTCGACGAGATTAACCGCAGGATCCCATATCTGTTGAACGTGAAACCGAGCGGCAAGTATCCGGTAGAATACTTCTATGCAGCAGGCGGCGTTCCGGCTATCATGGAGGAGCTGCGGGACTTCCTGCACTTAGATGCCATGACTGTCACCGGCAAAACGGTCGGCGAAAATCTGGATGCGCTTTCGAACAACGATTATTACAAGGAGCACGAAGCTTACTACGAAGGCAGCGGTGTCGAAAAATCACAGGTCTTGTTTACTGTCGAGCACCCGCTGAACGAAGAGGGCTCCATCGCGATCTTCAAGGGGAATATCGCATTGGAAGGCTCTGTGATGAAGCATTCTGCAGTGCCGGACGAGATGAAGGAAGCGGTGCTCTATGCCAGACCGTTTGACTGCGAAGAAGAAGCAATTGCGAACATTCTGCACGGCGGCATTCACAAGGGCGAGGCGGTCATCATCCGTTACGAAGGACCGCGCGGCTCCGGCATGCCGGAGATGTTTATGACGACCGAGGCGATTGCTTCAGATCCGGAGCTCTCCCGTTCGATCGCCCTGATCACGGACGGACGCTTCTCCGGCGCTTCCAGAGGCCCGTGCATCGGACATGTCTCGCCGGAAGCAGCCAGCGGCGGGGAAATCGCCCTGATCGAGGAGGGTGACCTGATCGAATTGAGCCTCAAGAAGCGTTCGCTGAATCTCATCGGCGTCAAGGGCGAGCGCAGAACGCCGGAAGAGATTGAAGCGATCCTCGCGGAGAGAAGGGCGAAGCTGCAACCGCCGAAACCGCGATATACCAAGGGCGCGATCGGTTTGTATACCAAACTTGCAGCCTCCGCGATGCGCGGCGGACATATGGAATATTGAGCAAGCTGAGAAAGGAGAAGAGATCATGAATGACGCGTTAAAAATTGAAAAAATCGATAACGTCGCAGTTGTCATCCGACCGATCACCAAGGGTGAAACAGTCATATGCCGCGATCACGAGGGCGAAACGATCACCGTTTGCGCGGTTTCCGACATTCCGATCTACCATAAAATTGCGCTACAGGACATCGCGCAGGGAGCAAAGATCGTCAAATATGGAGAACACATCGGTGAAGCCTCACAAGCAATCCGTACCGGCGAGCATGTACACACCCACAACGTCGCAGGTGTCAGAGAGGACCTGCGGGAAGCCCAATAGGCTGTTTTTGTCTATACGAAGGAGAATATATGATGAAAAATCTGGAATTCAAAGGTTACCGGCGTCCGGACGGCAAATGCGGCGTTCGTAATCATGTACTTGTTTTACCGACCAGCGTCTGCTCCAGTGACGTCGCGAAAATGATCGCGTCACAAGTACCGGAAGCAGTTTACGTCGCGAATCAGAGCGGCTGCGCGCAGGTCGGACGCGATTTGGAATATACATTGAACACGATTGTCGGCTACGCCTGTAATCCGAATGTCTACGGTACCGTGTTGGTATCGCTGGGATGCGAGACCTGTCAGTTGGATCTGGTCGCCGAGCTGATCGAAAAGCGGACCTGCAAGCCGCTGGTGAAGCTGGATATTCAGACAGAAGGCGGCAGCATCAAGACCGTCGAAAAAGGCATCCGCGCGGCGGCAGAACTGGCCGCCGAAGCAGGCGTGCTAGAACGGGAACTCGTTCCAATCACAGAGCTGATGGTCGCGACAGAATGCGGCGGCTCCGATCCGACCTCCGGTTTGGCCGCGAATCCGACCGTCGGTATGATGGCTGATCTGGTCGTTGCGGCAGGCGGCACTGCGGTGCTGAGCGAAACACCGGAATTCATCGGCGCAGAACATATTCTGGCAAGACGCGGCGTGACCAAAGCAGTATCCGACCGCATCTTTGAGATCGTGTATCGCTACGAAAACGATTTAGGCGTATTCGGAGAAAATGTGCGTGACGGAAACCCTTCGCCGGGCAATAAGGCCGGCGGCTTGACGACGCTCGAAGAAAAGTCACTGGGCTGCATCCATAAGAGCGGCCATTCCCTGATCCAAGCAGTTTATGACTACGCAGAGCCGATCACAGAGCGCGGCATGGTCATTATGGACAGCCCGGGCTATGACTCCGCATCGATCGCGGGTATGGCGGCAGGCGGCGCACAGATCTGCGTATTCACGACCGGCAGAGGTACACCGCTTGGACATCCGCTGATTCCGGTCATTAAGCTGACCGGCAACAAGATTACCTATCACAACATGGAAGATAATATGGACTACGATGCAAGCCCGGCGATCTATGGCGAAAAGACACTGGAACAGCAGGGAGGCGAACTGCTGGATCTGGTTCTGGAATGTGCGTCCGGCAAGAAACCAAAAGCAGAAGCGCTCGGCTTTACCGAGACCTCCATTGCTAAGATATGTAATTATACCTAAAGCTTTATCGTAGATAAGGAGGACACATTATGCCAATATTACCGGAATCTGCAAAAAATATTGTATTACCGAAGATGGTGCCGGTCAAACAGATATTCCCGGACGACCGCATTGCGGATGTCCCTGCGGTCATTGCCGCGCAGTTCGCGAGAGAAGAGATACGCGCCTCCGTCGAGGCCGGCAAGACCGCAGCTGTTTTATGCGGCTCTCGAGGAATCTCACAGATTGACCTTGTTACCAAATGCGTGATCGACAACCTCAAAGCATTGGGCGTCGAGCCATTCATCGTACCGGCCATGGGCAGCCATGGTGGTGCGACAGCAGAGGGGCAGATCGCCGTGCTGGCAGGCTACGGCATTACCGAAGAAACGATGGGCGTGCCGATCAAGGCATCCATGGAGACGATCATTGTCGGCGAGATCGAACCGGGTTTCCCGGTTCATGCGGACAAGTATGCCGCGCAGGCCGACTACATCATTCCGATCAATCGCGTCAAGGTACATACGGCCTTTGACGGGGAAATTGAAAGCGGTGTCTGCAAGATGCTGTCGATCGGCATCGGCAAGCACAATGGATGCTCGCGGATCCATCAAGTGGGCTTCCCGAATTTCCCGATTTATATACCGAAGGTCTCAGATGTGATTTTGAACACCTTCTGCATCCCATTCGGGGTTGCGTTGGTGGAGAATGCGCATGAGCATCTGCATACAGTCCGCCTGCTGCCGCGGAAAACACTGGTCGAAGAGGAGAAAGAGCTGCTCAGACTCTCCAAGTCGCTGATGCCGAAGCTGAACTTTGAGGCGGTGGACATTCTGATCGTGGAACAGATCGGCAAGGACATCTCCGGCGACGGCATGGATCCGAATATTACCGGCCGACTGGCCGGACAGCCGACCAGCCCGTACTATACCGGACCGAAGATCAAACGAATCATCGTAAACCGGCTCAGCGAGGGCACACACGGCAACTTTGTCGGCATCGGCTGCGCGGATTTCACCACCAGGGCGCTGATGCAGGATCTGGACTACATGTCGACCTACGCGAATCTAATCGCTTGCTGCGTACCGGAGAACGCGAAGATCCCCATGATCCTGGAAAACGAGGAGGAAGCCTTGAAGGCTGCGGCGATCACCTGCCACGGCGTGGACGAAAACGAGATCACTGTCGTGAAGATCCTCGATACGCTGCATTTGGTGGATATTCAGGTATCCGAAAACCTGCTGCCTTACTGCCGATCGAATCCGATCTTTGAGGTCAAAGCATAAGCGGACACATAGCGTAGATGCAAATCTGCATCTTGATGCAGAACCAATGTGAAAATACGCGCATCACCAAAGGTAAGCCTGCGGACGCATGTCGTAAGACCGCAGGGCTGACGACGCGTGAAAGCTTGAAAAATAGCGAATGAAGATTTTTTTATAAAATCATGTCGGATTTGTGAAATAAATGGCACAAAGCTTGCATTTAGATTAGCACGTAAAACACAGGAGGTAGCAAGATGTCATATAACAGTATGATTGCCCCTACGAAATATTTTCAGGGGAAAGGATTGCTCAATGAGATCTACGACAGGACCTGCCACTTAGGCAAAAAATATGCTTTCCTTGTAGATGACATTGTATATAATATCATTGAGGCGAAAATTAAAAAGGCATTCGAAGGAAAAGACGGAGAATATATTTACATCTTCCACGGCGGAGAATCCACACTGGAAGAAGCGCTTCGAATTGCTACGCTTCTCAGAGAAAATGAATGTGATATCATCGTAGGCGTGGGCGGCGGTAAAGTGCTCGACAGCGCGAAACGCGCAGCGATGGAGCTAGAACATGTCAAGACGGTCATCGTACCGACATCGGCAGCTTCTGACGCACCTTGTACTGCCAACACCTGCATCTATGATGAGCACGGTACGTTCCTCAGAGCTGAAAAGCCAAAGGAGAATCCGTCCGTCGTGCTGGTTGATACAGAAGTGATTGCGGGTGCACCGGTTCGCCTGCTGGTTTCCGGCATGGGCGATGCGTTCGTCACTTACTACGAAGCCAGAGCCAATCGCGCAGCAGGGATCCCGAACCTTTCGGGTGGCGACTGCACACTGGCAGGCTTTGCAACTGCGAAGCTCTGCAGAGATGTGCTTTTGGAGCATGGTGTCAAAGCCAAAGAAGCTGTCGAGAAAAAGGCATGGAGCAAGGAAGTGGACTATGTTGCGGAAGCAAACATCTATCTTTCCGGCGTCGGCTTCGAAAACAACGGCGCAGCGATGTGCCACGCGACCTACAACGGTTTGACTGCTGTCCTAACACCGTTCCCGGTCATGCACGGCGAGGGCGTTGCCTTCGGTCTGATGCTGCAGCTCGTGATGGAATACACTGAAGCAGGCAAGTGGGACGATGCGGAATGGAAGATGGTCGTAGACTTCTATAAGTCTGTGGGTCTTCCGACCAAATTCAGACAGATCAAGATCGACGATCCAAGTGATGCACTGCTTGCAAAGATTGCGCAGGCCATCGATGAAACACCGAACGCGCACAAGATGCCGTTCGACGTGAACGCAGGCAAGATCCTCGCAGGACTCAAAAAAGTCAGAGAGATGGATATCTAAGGCATTTGTCAGGGGTAAGATTTGAGAACATGATAGGATTGATACGATACAGATCGTTCAATATAGGATAAGGTGTTAATACTACAACAGAAAAGGAGAGAAAAATGAAAAAGGTATTATCAGTATTATTGATCTTAGTGATGATTTTCACCTTCGCAGCTTGCGGCAGCAGCAACGGCGGCGATGCAGGCTCTGATGAGATCAGAGAAATGACCATCAACGTTGGTGGTACTGTAGCAGAGAGTCACCCGATTTCCCTGGGTCTGATGGCTTTTGAAAAATATGTTGAAGAAGCCTCCGGCGGCAAGATGCAGGTAGAATGCCACTACAACGGCGCACTCGGTGCAGGTCGTGAGCTGGTTGAATCCCTGATGCTCGGCAACATGCAGATGTGCGAAGTAACAAGCTCCGCATTCGCAGGCTGGACCGGCGAATATTCCTTACTTGGTATCCCTTACACAATTCCAAGCAGAGAAGTTGCTTACGCATTATGGGACAGCGAAGTAGGCGATCAGATGAGACAGAACGTACTCGACAAGACAGGTGTCAGAACCCTCATCTTCTTCGAAAACGGCGTTAGAAACATCACCAACAACGTAAGACCGATCACTTGTGCAGACGACATGAAGGGCATCAAGATTAGAGTTATGGAAAACGACGTATACATCAAGATGATGGAATTACTCGGCGCACTTCCTACACCGATGTCCGTAACCGAGCTGTTCACAGCATTACAGACACACTCCGTAGACGCACAGGAAAATCCATGGGTCAACACACTGACCTACGGTTTCGGTGACGTACAGAAGTACATCTCCAACTCCGCACACACATTCGATGCGACGACTTTCAACGCAAACGATGAATGGTATCAGTCCTTAACCGATGCCGAAAAGGCGATCATCGATGAAGGCGCGAAGCGCGGTGCAGCAGAGAACAGAGCACAGTCACAGGCATTAGACGAATCCTCTCTGCAGGAGCTCATCGACAAGTACGGCATGGAATACTATGAAATGAGCGACGAAGAACTCCAGACTTTCAGAGATAAGTGCGAACCGCTGCAGGATTGGTTTGTAAACGAAAGCGGTATCGAAACGGTCACCAGTCTGCAGACTGTTATGGACAAGATTGCAGAATTAGAGGCGGCACAAGCAAACTAACTCGCCTAAAACACACTTTCAACACCACACTTTCAACACCATGCTTTCTTAACGCGATGTTAAAATTGCGTTAAGAAAGCAAAAAAACACATAAAAAACACCAATTATCGAGCTAGGGCGGATGGAAACATCCGCCTCAGTAAATTCAAAACTGATTTAGGCATTATTTCACAACTGATTTATTTATGAGGAGGTGGTTGACACCATGAAAAACACACTGAAATTTCTTGACAACAATCTGGAAAAGTGCATTGCGACAGTGTTGATCATTCTGATGACTGCGACTATTTTCTTGGAGGTTATCTTCAGATACTGCCACATTCAGGCACCTTGGACAGAAGAACTCGCAAGATACATGTTCGTATGGATGATCTACCTGGGCTGCTCTGCAGCGATTAAGCTCAGAAAGCATTTAAAAATCGACGCTGTACAGCTCCTGTTCAGCGAAAAGGTCAACTTTGTCTTAGACCTTGTTTCCAATGCTGTATTTTTGATCTTCTGTATCTTCCTGATTACCAACGGCGTAGATCTGTTATACAAGATCGGATTCGTACAGCATCAGGAATCCCCGGCGATGCATTTGCCGATGATCATTCCGTATACCTCTTGGTGGTTCTGCTCCATCCTGATGGTATTCCGTTTGATTCAGGACTCCATTGCAAGAATCAAAGAAAGAAAAGAAGCCGTTGCTGCTCAGCGTTTAGCGAAAGGAAAGGAGGCATAGCATATGGGACCTTTAGTATGGCTGATTACATTTTTTATTTTACTGTGCTTAACAGTACCGATCGGTGTATCTATCGGTATGTCGATTATCGTCTATTTCCTGCTGTTTAATACGCAGCCGATTTCCTTCCTTTGCCAGAACATGTTCACCGCGTGTGACTCGTTCCCGCTGATGGCAATCCCGTTCTTTGTAGCTGGTGGCGCACTGATGTCCAACGGCGGTATCACGAAGAGACTGGTGGATCTGGCGGATGCTTGCATCGGTCACATCTCCGGCGGCTTCGCTATGGTAACTGCGATTTGCTGTGCATTCTTCGGCGCGATCTCCGGTTCCGCACCGGCGACCGTAGCTGCGATCGGCGGCTTGATGGTACCGGCGATGATCGAAAGAGGTTATGACAAGGGCTTCTCCCTCGCAATTATTGCAACCTCCGGATGCCTGGGTGTTATCATTCCGCCAAGTATCCCGATGGTTATTTACGGCACGACGACCGGTGCTTCCGTCGGCACCCTGTTCATCGCAGGTATCGGACCGGGACTCCTGTTCTGTTTCGCGCTCTGCCTGTATTCCTACCTTGTAGCAAAGAAAAAAGGCTGGAAGGGCAACGGCAAGAAGTTCTCTATCAAGAGAGTCGGCGTAGAATTAAAGAATGCGGTATGGGCGCTGCTTGCACCGCTGATCATCCTTGGCAGTATTTACGGTGGTTTCTGTACACCGACAGAGGCTGCGGCAATTTGTATCGTATACGCACTCCTGATCGGCTTCTTCGTTTACAGAGAGCTGGATATGAAAACGATGCTCAACTCTTTCTGGGACGGCGCACTGACCACAGGTACGATCCTGATCATCGTAGGTACCGGTACGACACTCGGCAGAGTACTGACCGTTGCACAGGTACCGCAGATGGTCGTCAACGGCATCCTTGGTATCTCCGACAATCCGATCATCATCCTGCTCCTGCTGAACCTGATCTTACTGATCGTCGGCTGTCTGATGGAAACACTGTCCGCAATCATGATTTTAGGACCGATTCTCTATCCGGTCGCAGCAGCAGCTGGTATGGGTCTCGAACACTTCGGTATCATGATGGTCGTAAACCTGGCAATCGGTTTCTGTACACCACCGGTTGGTGTCAACCTCTTCGTTGCAGCAGGTCTGCGTGAGGATGTATCCTTTATGAGTCTGGTAAGACACGCAATGCCGATCATCGCTGTACTGCTTGCCGTACAGCTTGTGATCACCTTCTGTGAACCGCTCGTTATGACGATTCCGAGACTGATGGGCTAAAGATGAGATGAAGGAGTGACAGATATGGATATGGATAAATTATTCGATATCGCCGGTAAAAAAGTAATCGTGACCGGCGGCAGCCGTGGTTTGGGCAAGGGCATGGCAAAGGGCTTCCATGATGCAGGCTGCGAAGTTGTCATCATGGGTACCAACGAAAAAGTAAAAGCGACTGCAGAGGAGCTTTCGACAGAGGATAACAAGGTGCACGCAGTGATCTGCGATTTCTCCAATACCAACGATGTGGAAAGAGCTTTCTACGAAGCCATCGATTTCCTCGGCGGCGATCTGGACGTATTGGTCAACAATGCCGGTACGCAGATCCGTCACCCGGCAGCAGAATTTCCGCTGGAGGACTGGCAGAAGGTATTGAACATTAACCTGACTGCGGCGTTCATTCTGACACAGCTTGCAGGCAAGATCATGCTGCCGAAAGGCTACGGCAAGATCATTAACACAGCTTCCTTGATTACGTTCAGCGGCGGCATGTTCATTCCGGCATACGCGGCAGCAAAAGGCGGTATCGGTCAGATTACCAAGTCCTTCTGCAACGAATGGGCCTCCAAGGGCATCAACGTCAACGCGATCGCACCGGGCTACATGGCGACTGACAACCTCAAGGGTCTGGACGATGAAAGAATGCGGACCATTATGGACAGACTGCCTGTGCAGAGACTGGGTACACCGGAGGATATGGTAGGTCCGGCACTGTTCCTGGCGTCATCCGCATCGGATTACATCCACGGCACGATCCTTCTGGTAGATGGCGGCTGGATGGCAAGATAATGCTTTTTTCAAAAAAACTTTTCAGATTCAAAAAAATATTGTAATATATAAGATGTATGTAGTATTTTGGAGCGAAACAGAGCCTGCGGGCCTCTGTTTCGCTCGTCTGAAATAAGGAGTAATATGAACAGATTACCTGATCGTCCGGAGTCCGGGAATGCGGCTGCCCCAAAGCCAACAGAAGAAACAAAAAAGAAAAAGGGGTTCAAAGAAAATATGGGTATGTATATGGCACTGATGGTGATCGTAGCAGTGATCTACGTCATTACCCAAAAGGTGCAGGTGCCCTATGACCATATGACGATTACGGACTATACGCCGCAGGAAAGCGGCAAGGGCTTCTTCGTCGTAGGTGAACTGGAGGAAGGTCAAAAATTCGCAGGCGCCAATGTGGATCTCAATGAAGAAACCGGTATCGCAGAGATCACCGTTTATCAGTATAATCTGCCGTCGGTTTTTGGTTCACAGGAATTTGTGGTCATGATCGACGCACCGGAGGCGGATGTCAAAGAGATCTGGCTGCGCTGCACCGACAGCGAAACACAGGAAACAGAGCGCACACAGCTCGACTTTAAACATACGAAAGAAGCAGAGTCATAAAAGGAACAGTCCTCGGAGCCAAAGCGCAAAAGAGGATTTTTCTTTGTTCAAACTGAAATTTAACTGATATATCACTTGACTTTTTGTTATATTGCCTTTATAATACATATTAAAGAAGGAGACAAACATGGGAAAGAGCGAAAAGAAAAGCGATATTGTATACAAAGAAATAAAGCGAATGATTATTGAAGGTGAATTAAAGCCTATGACAGATATTTCGGAAGATGAATTCAGCAGACACTTTCAGACAAGTCGGACACCTGTTCATGAAGCGATTATGAAGCTTGAGGAAGAAGGCTTTGTATACGTTTATCCGCGCAAGGGAACTTTCGTCTCGGCGATTTCGCTGGCGGAAATGCAGCACGTATATGAGATTCGTATGTTGACAGAACCAACGCTTATACGGCATGCCTGTAAAGTAATCTCCGACGAAAAGCTGGACGAGCTTAAGGCGCAGCTTACGATTTCTACAGAACATATGAGTGAAGCAGAGTATATAAAATACTTTACGGATCTTGATAATAAATTGCACACGATGATTTTAGAATGTTCGGATAATGAGTTTATCAAAGTTGCGATGTACCGCGCATATGACCATCAACACAGAGCCAGAATCCGCATTGCATCAAAGCCAAGAGAGTTCGCGCGGGCAATCGAAGATCATATCGAAATTGTCGATGCAATCAAAGAGCGAAATGAAGAAAAGGCAATTGAAGCAATTCAAAAACATTTGATTCAAGGAAAAATTGACTTTAGCCGAATGGATTATATGGTTTAGCATCCCCTTTTTCCTTTTCAAAAAGGGGTATTTTTAGACAGATACTAATATATCAGTTATGCTGAAACAAAAACATCAATAAGGAGGAGGCAAATGAAAATCACAAAACTGGAACTTTTTAAAGTGCCGCCGCGCTGGCTGTTCTTAAAAATTTCAACAGATGAAGGTATTGACGGTTGGGGAGAACCGATTTTAGAAGGACGGGCTGAAACCGTTCGAACAGCAGTGCTTGAGTTGGAAGAGCTCCTCATTGGTAAAGACCCAGGAAACATTGAAGATATTTGGCAGATGTTGTATCGAGGAGGATTTTACAGAGGCGGCGGCGTTCTGATGAGCGCGATCTCGGGAATCGATCAAGCGCTGTGGGACATTAAAGGAAAGAGATTCAATGTACCTGTTTACGAACTTCTTGGCGGCAAATGCCGTGATAAAGTCAAAGTCTACGGATGGGTAGGAGGAGATCGACCTAAAGATGTGGTAAAAGGTGTGCTGGAAAGAAAACAAGCAGGCTATCAAGCGGTAAAAATGAATGGGACAACGGAAACCGGATATATTGATTCCTACCGTAAGATTGATGAGGTTGTAGAGCGGATAGCTTCTGTTCGCGAAGCGGTTGGTAAGGATTTTGATATTGGCATTGACTTTCATGGCAGAGTTCATAGAGCAATGGCTCGAATTCTTGCAAAAGAATTGGAAGCATATCGTCCAATGTTTATTGAGGAGCCGCTGCTCCCTGAGAATCTCAGTGAATTACGAACCCTTATAAACCATACAACGATTCCAATCGCAACAGGAGAACGTTTATATTCGCGATGGGATTATAAACCGCTTTTTGAAAATGGGTTCGTAGATATCATTCAACCGGATCTATCCCATGCAGGTGGCATTACGGAGGTAAAAAAACTGGCGGCTGTTGCAGAGGCTTATGATGTTGCAGTCGCGCCGCATTGCCCATTGGGACCGATAGCGCTGGCCTCCTGTTTCACGATTGATGCGTGCTGTCATAATGCTGTCATTCAGGAGCAAAGCTTAGGAATGCAGTTTACAGAGGGAATGAGTTTGACCGGATATCTTAAAAATCCTGAAATTTTTGAGTACGAAAATGGCTATATGAACATCCCTGCTACACCAGGACTTGGCATTTTGATTGATGAAGAAAAAGTAAGAGAAATGGATGCAATTGGTTATCAGTGGAAAAATGCGCAGTGGAGAAATGAAGATGGATCCGTAGCAGAGTGGTAGGAGAGTAAGCATGAATATTTGGATAAAAGAAAGCGATGAGAACGGGATTTCAGAAGAAACGATCATATCCAGCCTAAAAAAGTCGTTAGAGAATAGAACGATACAAAAGGTGCTGTTGGTACCGCCGGATTATACAAGATTGAATTCCAAAGCGGGATTTATCACAAACCAATATTATCACATTTTGAAAGAGCGTGGATGCCATGTGGAAATTATGCCAGCTTTAGGTAGCCATATGCCAATGACAGAAGCTGAATACAGGGAAATGTTTGGAGCTGATATTCCACTAGAGACATTTGTGGTTCACAATTATAAAAAAGACTGCAAACTTTTAGGTTGTATCGAGAGCAGTTTCGTGGAGAAAGTAACCGCTGGTCAATTTTCAATAGAAATTCCAATTGAGCTTAACCGGATTTTTTTCGAAAAGCAATATGATTTGATCATTTCGATTGGTCAGGTTGTTCCGCATGAAGAACTCGGATTTTCAAATTATTCTAAAAACTTTTTTATTGGCTGTGGAGGATACCATACGATCAGTGAAACACATCTCATGGGTGCTATTTACGGCATGGAACGCATTATGGCAACAGAGAAGAATCCATTGCGGCATATTTTGGATTTGGCCTATGAAAGATACTTGACGGAATTTCCAATTCTATTTGTCATGACAGTGACTACTGCGATCAATGAAAATGTTCACGTGCACGGAATCTTCATCGGAGAAAAGCGTGATAGCTTTGAAGCCGCAGTTGAAATGTCGAAAAAGGTAAATGTCTATACCTTGGAAAAACCAATACACAAAGCTATCGCATATATGGAGCCAAAGGAATTCAAGACTTCATGGCTTGCCAATAAAGCCTTATACCGACTGCGCATGGCAATGGAAGAAGGCGGCGAACTGATTGTCCTGGCACCGGGAATGTATCAATTCGGAGAAACCAAAGAAAATGATGCATTGATTCGAAAATATGGATACTGCGGAAAAGAAGCACTCATAAAACTGTATCAGGAGAATCAAGATCTGCAAGAGAATATTCCTGTAGCTTTTCACCTGATACATGGATCAGTAGAAAATCGATTTACTTATACTCTAGCAGTAAAAGAGCTGAGCAAAATGGATATTGAGACAGTTGGGTATCATTACGCGAACTATGATGATGTTATAAAAAAATATCATATCAATGTAGATACGATGAAAACCGGATGGATAATTACGCAGGAGGGAGAGGAGGTTTATTTCGTTGAAAAGCCTGCGTTGGGCTTATGGGTTTATGGTAATCATGCACAAATTTAAAATGATAGGAGTAGAAAGATGATAAGAAAAAAAGAATCGCAGTTATGTTAATTCTTGTGATGGTAGTGGCTTTTTCCGGATGCGGAAACAATACAAATACGGCAGATGATGAAGTCATTGTTATTAAAGTCGCTGAATGGCTTGCGGATACACATCCAATGACGACATCTTTGAAATATCTGGAAAAGATTGTTGAAGAAAGAACCGACGGGAAAATCGATATTCAGGTATATCCGAACGCACAGTTGGGTTCAGAAGAAACCTACATTGATGCAGTGATTCAAGGCACGATCGAAATGGGTGTACCGGGAACAATGCTTTCGAAATATTCCCCGGGTATTGCAGTTTGCGAATGGCCATTCTTGTTCTCGACATGGGATCAGGTTCGGTACGTTTATCACGAAAGCAGCATCGGTACAGATATAACAGCAAATCTGCCGGAAGAAGTAGGTGTTAGAAACTTGGGCTTTACTGTCAATGGTTTCTCTGAGTTTTCCTGCAAAAGTGAACTGAAGACAATCGATGATTTTAAAGGACTGAAGTACAGGGCGGCAAATCTGGATTATCATATCAGCATGATTGAAAATCTTGGTGCAAATCCGGTTCCGCTGCCATTCTCCGAGGTGTATACGTCTTTGGAGTCAGGCGTAATCGTAGGGCAGTATAATCCTTATGCCACGATCTACGCATCAAACCTTTATGAAGTGCAGGATTATGCTTTAGAATCACATCATATGTTCCATCCGTGCCAGTGGATCATTAATGAGGAATTTTATCAATCCATTCCGGAAGATTTAAGAAAAATCTTTGACGAATGTGTGCAGGAAGCACTGGACTATAACTGGGAAATCTCAGAACAATACGATGAAGAAGCAAAACAACAGTGCATCGACGCAGGCATGACAATCAATGTTTTAGCAGATGATGCAAGAGCTGAGATTATTGAGGCAATGCAGCCGACTTATGAACTTTTTGAAAAGAACTATCCGGGAAGCCAAGCTTGGGTAGATAAAATTTATGCAGAACTTGAAAGTAAAGGTCTAATGTAAACGAAAATATCTGGTAATACCTTATACCATACAAGGAAGGGGGATGTTCACAAGGGCATCCTCCGAACTTACAAGAATGGAGGTCCGAATTCGTGAGAGAAAAAATTGATGGAGCATTTATGAGATTCTTTAGTGTACTGTCTGTGATAGCATTCAGCGCAATGGTCGTTCTGATTTTCATGAATGCTGTGCTCAGATATGTTTTTAACTCAGGCATTACACAAGCAGAGGAACTATGCAGATACTTCTTTGTATGGACTTGCTTTATGGGCAGTGTTGTAGCATACAAGGAAAATAGTCATGTATGCATTGATTTTCTTGAAAAACATTTAAAAGGAATATCCAGAAAAATATTATTGCTATTGCAGGATATCGTGATATTATTGATTTTAGCAGTTATCTTATATGGTGGTATAAAATATACCATAGGTGTCAGCAGTGCGTTGTCCCCGGCTTGCAAATTGCCAATGCCTGTATTGACCAGCGCTCTAATGATTGCAGCAGTCGCATTGATATTCCTGACGTTTGATAGGATAGGTCAACACATGAAAAGCTTTTTTAAAAAGGAGGAACTGTAGAATATGCAATTATTAATTTTTATCGCAATCTTGGCAATTATGCTTCCTCTTGGCATACCGATTGCTTTTGTATTGATGGCTGCTGCCGCAATCCTTTTGAACTCAATCGGAGCTTTTAATGCATTCTCCATTGCGCAGAACATGGTAACCGGAACTGATAACTATGCACTGATGGCAATTCCGTTTTTTATGCTGGCGGGAGAATTGATGAGCAATGGTGGGCTGGCAAGACGACTGGTGAATTTTGCGGATTTGATTGTCGGACGTTTTCATGGTGGATTGGGCTATGTTGTGATTATAGCAAGTGTTATTTTTGCCGGACTTTCAGGAAGCGCTGTTGCTGACGCAGCAGCACTGGGAGGCATTTTGATTCCGATGATGACCAAAGCAGGGTACAATACGGATCGTTCCTGTGGTCTGATCGCGACATCGTCCATTATTGCGCCAATTATTCCGCCAAGTGTTCCGATGATTTTACTGGCATCTTCGGTTGGAATATCAACCACCAAACTTTTTATGGCAGGCATTGGACCAGGAGTCCTGATGGGGATTGTACTGATGTTTGTATGGTTCTTTACTGTGAAAAAAGACGGATACAACGATAAAACCTATTACACAAAACAGGAAGCAATTACAATTTTAAAAGATTCCATACCTGCTTTGGTACTGCCTTTTATCATTGTATTTGGAATTCGTTTCGGGATTTTTACTCCGACAGAAGCAGGATCGTTTGCCGCAATTTACGCACTTTTGATTTGCTTACTCTATTACAAAGAGCTGAAGCTCTCAGACTTACCGAGAATCATTATCAGCAGCGCGAAAACTACTGCAGTTGTTATGTTCATTGTTGCCGGAGCCTCAGCTGTTGGTTATGTTATTACCATCGCAGGACTTCCAACACAGTTAGCAGGTGTTTTAGAAAACTTTATACACAGTAAGATTTTATTATTGCTGGTGATCAATGCGTTTTTCTTCCTAATGGGGATGATTATGGATACGACACCTAACATTCTGATCTTTGCGCCGGTCGTATATCCGGTTATACAAATGGCAGGCATTGACCCAATCTATTTTGGTGTTATTATGGTATTAAATCTTTGCATTGGTCTAGTAACTCCACCAGTGGGAACCGTACTTTTTGTCAGCAGCGGCATTAGCGGAAGACCCCTTTCCGGTGTGATAAAAGGAGCTTTGCCGTTTTTGGCGGCAGAGATAGGATTGCTTATTGCATTCATTTTCGTGCCGCAGCTGATTACAGTTCCATTTGGATGGATTATGGGATAAACAAAAGAAAGGAAGACAGTTTTGAATGAATTTGTTTAGAATTGATGAAAAGGACTCCGTTGCGGTTGCTCTCAAAACCATTGCGGCTGGAGAAACCAACAAAGTCGGAGACATAGAGGTTACCGCAAATGAGGAGATAAAAACCGGTCATAAAATTGCCCTGAAGAATATTGCTGCCGGGGAACCTGTTATCAAATACGGATGTATGATCGGGGAAGCAGCGCAGGAAATACAGAAAGGTGATTGGGTGCATACCCATAATCTCATCAGCCATGCCGATGATGCAAGAAGCTATACCTATCATTTTGACGAAAATGAAGTCGTGATGCCGGGAACAAGCGATTTGACTTTCAAAGGCTATCATCGTAAATCAGGTGAAACCGGGACCAGAAACTATATCGCGGTCATGTCCGGTGTGTTCTGCGCAAACCCGCATATGAAGCAATTCGCTGAAGCGGCGAACAAAAGATTTCCAAAGAATGAACACTTTGATGGTTTCTTGCCGCTGACGCATGAATGCGGATGCGGGCAGGAAGGCGATGATTTGACAAATGTCAGAAGGATTCTTGCGAATCTCATGCAAAATCCGAACTTTGGCGGTGTGTTACTGGTTCAGGTTGGCTGCGAGATCAATCGATTTGAAACCATCGAACCATATCTGGATAATTTTGACTATGATAGGCTGCGTATGTTTACGATGCAGGAAGTGGATGACGAGTATGAAGTTGCCATGCAATATGCAGAGGAGCTTTATCAAATCGCAGCGAATGATGCTAGAACGGAACGTCCGATTTCTGAGCTGCATATCGGTTTCAACTGCGGAGGTTCGGATGGGTTTTCAGGATTAACAGCCAATAAGCTTTTAGGTGAATTTGCGAATTATATTTGTGCAAAAGGCGCAACTGCCACCTTGACGGAAGTTACGGAAATGTTTGGCGCCGAGCAGATCTTGATGAATCGTGCGATCGATCAGGCAGCCTTTGAAAGAATAAAGGAATTGCTGAAACGCCATAGAGATTACATTTTAAAGTACGGAGGAACGGCAAATGGAAATCCATCCTTTGGAAACAAAGCCGGAGGAATCTCTACGATTGAAGATAAATCTTTGGGATGCATCCAAAAAGGCGGCAGATGCGCAATCGTAGATGCGCTCTTTTACGGAGAGCGTGTTGAAAAGCGTGGTTTGAATCTCGTACAGGGACCGGGAAGTGATCTGGTGGGTGTAACATCACAGATTGCTGCAGGGGCAACCATGGAGATCTTTACTACCGGCCGCGGCACCCCGGTCGCCTTTGCGGCACCGACGCTTAAGGTTTCCACCAACAGTACAATCTATGAAAAAAAGAGAAATTGGATGGACTTTAATGCAGGGCAGCTTCTGGAAGGAAGAACAATGGAGGAGCTGCGCGAAGAATTTATCGAGCTGGTCCTGAAAACTGCTTCCGGAGAATATGCTGCAAGCAATGAACGAGCAGGCTTTTATGAAATCGGTATATTGCGTGACGGTGTCATATTATAAAAAAGGAAAGGGCAGTCCGGAAGGTATCAGTTTGTGTAATACAAAGCGGAGAGCCGGACTGCCTTAGGTGTTATAAACAGTTGTAGGTTTATTTGTCTAATGATAGAGCGCAAAGGACATCATACAAGATTTGGGTGCCCTTTTGAATAGAAGCAGCGCTTGAAAATTCCTTAATGCTGTGACTGATTCCGGATACACTGGGGACAAATATCATGGCAGAAGGTGTGAAGCTCGCCAGATTCATCGCATCGTGACCGGCACCGCTGAACATTCGTTTATAAGAAAAATTTTCTGCCTGGCATGCATTTTCAATTACATTGAGTATACAGGAATTCATCAGAGTTTCTTTTTGGTCAGAGAACAAAGTACAGTTTAAACCGAAAGAAGAATAATCCTGTATCCAATTGTTTAAAACCTGATGCATAGTCAGCGATGACGAGTGGCGTGCTTCAATGCAAAAGTTTGTTTTAGCAGGAATCACATTGACTGCGGGATTCTCAATATCAAAAATCCCGATCGTACAAACCATTCCATCATCTCTAAGAGACACCCTCTGGTATAAATCACTTAATGCAACTGCAGACTTCTGCATAGCGTCGTTTCGGAGCACCATAGGAGTGGTGCCTGCATGGTTTGCATCACCACAGATCTCAGCGTGAAATCTTGCAATACCAACAATTCCTTCAACGATTCCGATATCTTTTGCTTCGTTTTCCAAGATGCCGCCTTGTTCAATGTGCAGTTCGACATATGCACAATAGTCGTTTTTATTGCGCTTTGCAGCAAGGATGTCAGAACTCGAAATGCCAAAGCATTTTGCTTTTTCAAGTTCCTCCGGAAGAATCGGAATTCCTGTAAAACATTTGCTTCCAAATGTTCCGCCAACAGCATTGCCTTCCTCCTCAATGAATGCAAGCACTTCAATCGGATGAATGTTTTTGAAGTTACATCGATTCATTTCACGAATGCATTCGATAGCACCCAAGACACCTAAACAACCATCATAGATTCCGCCATTTGGTACACTATCGATGTGTGATCCAACTACGACCTTTGATGCATCATGGTCTAGCCCTTCTCGGAAACCGATAAGATTTCCCACAGGGTCGATATGCGTTTTTAATCCGGCCTCCTCCATCAATTTTTTTACATATAATTGCCCTGATAAAAAATCATCGGAATATGCTACACGACTGGTTCCCCTATGTTCAACAAATCCAATTTGCCCTAATGTTTCAAGATTTTGACAAAGCTCGACAATATTGATGCTCATAAATACCTCACATTATAAACCCTCGTAACATCCGGCAAAAGCTTTAGACGCAATAAATTGACCTTGCCCTTTTTCGCCAATAAATGTACCATGCTCAACCATCAGACGGCCTCTCAATAAGACAGTATCGGGACGTCCTAACAAATCCATTCCCTCATAGATATTATAGTCTATGCCGTTTGGATTTGCAGCTAAGGAGATTTTTCCTTTATAATCAGGATCGATAATAACAATGTCTGCGTCAGAGTCAACTGCAATATGCCCTTTTCTTGGATAGATTCCATTGATTTTCGCAGGTAAAGTCGAGCATACTTCGACGAATTTTTTCCTTGATATTTTACCGCTGACCACACCTTTTGTCCAAATCACAGGAATGCGATCAGCTGCCCCCGGAGCACCATTTGGAATGGTTGCGAAACAATCGATGCCGTCTTGCTTCATTTCTGCGAGATCAATACCGCAGTGATCTGATACAATTGCACTCAACGTGCCGTTATTGAGTCCTTGCCACATAGCTTCAAGATCCGCCTCATCACGCAGTGCAGGGGAGCAAACATATTTAGCGGCTTCATTCACATCGGTTGTGTATAATTTGTCCTTAGTGGTAGTCAGATATTGCGTGCATGTTTCACCATAAACTTTCTCCATCTTTGCCTGTGCTTCAGCGACGGCATCTCTTGCACCTAAAGTGGAGATATGAACAATATAGATAGGAACGTCAATTTGTTCAGCCAGGTAGATGGCACGCTGCGTTGCTTCTGTTTCTACCATCGGTGGGCGAGACTCAATGTGATATTGTGGTGTTGTTTTTCCTTCTGCAATATATCTTTTTTGAAGCATATCTATGATTTCGGCATTTTCCGCGTGGATAAAAACTGTTACACCGGCTTTCTTACTTTCCTCCATAACGCGGACGAGTGTACCGTCATCAACATGAAGCGGAGAACCTTTGTATGCCATGAATGCTTTTATGCTTGCAATCCCGTACTCAGGAAGATGCGTGATTTCAGAAAACATCTTTTCATTTACTTCGGTAATGAGTGCATGGAGAGCAAAGTCAACACAACTTTTTCCTTTCGCTCGTGTATTGATTCGATATTGAGCAGAGTCAATCAAACCTTTCCCCGGGTCTTGCGGAGCATAGTCGACAACTGTTGTAGTGCCGCCGACGATAACCGCTTGTGTACTTGTTTCATAGCCTGCGGTATCACGATCTCCGCTATTGCATAAGGCTTCAAAGTGCGTATGCTGGTCTATTCCACCGGGAATGACAAATTTACCGTCTGCATCAATAACTCTGTCTGCCGATAAGTTAAGCGATGCACCAATTGCAGCTATTTTTTCTCCTTCGATGTAGATATCCCCGACAAATTCATCGTAAGCAGTAACGATAGTTCCGTTTTTTATTAGTGTGCTCATAATGTAACCTCCGTTTTAAATATTTTGATATCCGAAATATTTTTTGATTTCCGGATAATTCCAACTATTTGTTTTACATGTTGACCAACCCATGGAAACGAGGGCTTCTGCAAACTTAATCGCGGGTATCACGCCGTCAATGACTGGAACGCCCAGCACCTTACGCAGATCAGCAGCAAAATCAACGAATCCTGCACATCCAAGAATAATGGCTTCTGCACCGTCCTTTTCAACAGCTTCTTTTGCTTGATAGGCTAATGCTTGCAGCCCTTCTGCAGGATTACTTTCGAATTCCAGAACGCCAAGGTTTGTAGCCCTGATTGATTTACAAAACTTTTGTGCACAATTACGTTCAAGAAGTTCTGCATTCATAAGTTTTGAACGATTTAAAATCGTTACAATGGAAAAGGATGGAGATATAAAACGAGCAGCTGCGATTGCAGCTTCGGCGATACCGATGACTGGCTTACAGGTTAATTCTCTGGCTGCAGCAAGGGCAGGATCATCGAAGCAGGCAATAACATATGCGTCTACATTTTGTTGCGTGTCTCCCGTTTTAATTGCTTGAAGAACGGCTGGAGCAGCAAGACATGCATCTACATGGCATTCGATACTCTCGACGCCGAAAGAAGCACTTTCACATATTAGTTTTGTATCAGAGGCAATGTACTGAGCTGCGCACTTCTGAATTGATTGTGTCATGGATGCGGACATATTGGGGTTGATGATTTTCAATATCATGGCTTGTCCTCCTGATCTTTTGATTTTTGTCAACTGAAGGTAACTGTAAATTGTAAATAAAATAGTAAGTTTTTTTAACCATAACACTACAGAACGGTAAACGTCAATAATCCGGAGGTGGCTCTTTACGACCAACTTTTGAACAATACCGCATACAATATTACTCCTTTGGGATTATGAAGCACTATTTTTTCGCCGCATCTAATCCTAATTTGGTAAAAAAATATAATTTTATATTTGCTTACAATCTGCTAATATAATATAATAAAACAGCGCGCTAAACCGTTTTTATTGCATTTATACATTTTTAGGAGGTCATGAATGGATAATCAAAATACGAAACGAAATGTAATTAAGGAGCAGTGGGATGTTGCAACCATGATGCCAAGAGAATTCAACAAAAGATCATTAACCGCAAAAGGTTTAGTTGCGATTTGGTTTGCGATGGCCATTTGTATCTCGTTATTTACACAATCTGCAGAATTATATACGTCTTTATCCGTGGGACAGATTTTTATTGTGCTTCTTATTGCGCATACACTTTTATGTGTAATCATGTGGTTTACACAAGATTTTGGCATTCGCTACGGTATTCCATTTTCAATGTCCTTGACGCCGTCATTTGGATATATAGGAAAATATATTCCAACCTTTGCAAGGGCGATTCCTGGATGTTTCTGGTTTGGATTTCAGACATACCTTGGCGCAGATGCAATTAATGCATTGACCGAGTTAGTATGGGACTATGATAATTTAATGCTTTGGATAATTCTGTTGGCTATTGCGCAGGTATTGCATACATGTCTCGGGATTAAAGCGGTGTCCAGACTGAGTAACCTCTCAAGTCCGCTGCTTCTTTTTGTAGGAATTTATCTCTTGTATCTCTTATTGACAAACAACAATGTTTCTTTCGGTGAAATATTAAAGATGCATGGAGAAGGTGGAAACTTCAATATGATGGGAGCGGTACTGATGTATATCGGAGGATGGGCAACTTTGGCTGCCAGTATTTCGGATATCACAAGAGAATGTGTTATGACAGAAGAAGAAAGTAAGCACTGGTGGGCATCTACTAGAAAGTTCATGTTAGCACAGTGGATTGGCTTGGTTCCGGCAACGGTTCTTTTTGGCGGAATTGGCGCAATCGGGATGGCGTTAACGGGTGAATGGAATCCGATTCGAATTATGGCTTATGTGATTGGTGCTGATAGACCAATCATGATGGCCCTTTGCTTGCTGTTTGTAATTCTAGCGACGTGGGCAACAAACGATACGGGAAATTTATATCCGGCAGCGTATGCGGTTGCTTCATTAGCTCCTACAAAAGTAAAGTTCTGGCAAGGTGTTATCATTGCAGGGATTATAGGGATTGCAATGCGTCCTTGGGCTGCTGCGGGAAATGTTACAACGATTACGGTATTCATTGGATGCATGTTAGCACCTGTGATTGGAATTATGATTGTAGATTATTATATTTTACGAAAAAGAAAAATAAAGGTTGAAGATTTATATAAACTGGACGGACAATACCAGTATTGGCATAACATTAATCCGGCGGCAATTATCGCAATGGCTGTCGGGGTTATCGCAAGCCTTCCACTTTGGAATTATGTCTTCTTTGTCGGAACCCTTGTAGGTGGTTTTGTATACTACATTTTAATGAAGTACTGGATTTGCAAGATTTATAATCAAGAAGATATTCAATAATGCCTCACAAAAAGGAACTGCCGCACAATTGATAGAACATATCGATTGGAGCGGCAGCTTTTTTTGCGAAAAGAAAGCTAAATTGTATTACTGATTTGCAGCAATTGAATACGAGATGAGATTTTCATTTTGCTATAGATACTGCTGTAATGCTTTTTTAAAGTATTGGGACTGATACACATTTTTTCTGCGATAGCATTGTTATCAAGACCCTTAACTGTAAGGAAATATACTTCGATTTCGCGATCGGTCAATCCATATTTTGCAATAATTCTCTTTTGTTTGTCATCAAATTTTGCATGAATCCCAAAATCAGAAGAATCATCAAGCAGACGGAAAGACAAATGATCTTGCAGTTGATTTAAAATGTACAAATCTTTATCTGAAAAATCTTCATCACTTTTCTTATAGAGCGTAAGCAGACCGGATAGTCTGCTATGATAGACAAGGAACATTCTGGCTACATATTTGATATTAAGCGGTAAATAACATTGCTGATAAATTTCAGTATCCTTTAATTTATCAGGAGATCGCAGATCAGACTCTTTGTAAGCAGCATTTTTGCGATTATAAAACAACCATTTTGTAAAATCGATTTGTTCACCGCAATTCTTGTAAATTTGCAAATCTAAATCGCTAAAACGATAAAAAACTGGATCTGAATAATTAAAATCAGGACCTGTATCGGATAAAAGATAAAAGGAAGCCATATCAAACGGGATGATTTGGTTTAAGCACGTTAAAACGGTTTGCCGCATTTCTTTGGTGTCGCTTATGGTATGAATTTTAAAAGATAGTTCATTAATCAGCATCCAGTCGTATTCTTCAAGGATAGCCATTTTTACCCTCCTTGTCAAAAGTATATTCTTATTGTATTATAGCAAAAAAGAAAAAAATAGGAAAGCAAAAAATAAATATAAAAACAAATATTATCCAAAAGTAGATGCTATGGTACTTTTCGCGATAGGAAGGATAACAAAATTTAATAATACTATGCTAATTTGGTGAATAAGTACCATTTTGGAATAAAGGAAAAAATGCTACCATTTTAATATTCAAGAGGAAGGTGAAAGGAGAAAAATGAAAAAGATCTTAATTACTTTGACATCGTCAGAATCAAAACGCCTAATTGCAAAATATGTATCTCAGATGCCGATAGTGAAAAAAACAATGGCTGAGGGAATTCTTAATTTACAGTTATCGACCACAAACGGGTATATTTATGAGGAATTATCCGGGAATGAAATTGAACGTTCAAGCCATGTCTGTGGTTTTCTCTCAGCAGCAGGCGGTTGTGGAGCATATTTACCGGCGGGCAATAAAAGAGAATTTTATTTTGAAAAAGGGATTGAGAAACATTTAAATTTTCCACAGGATAATTTTGACGTTTTTTTTCAACGGCTTGGAGAGAACGATATCATTATAAAAAGTGGCAATCTCCTCGATCGAAATGGACGGGCATGTGTCTTCGTAGGTGAACCATCCGGTGACGGAGGCGAATGGGGAAAGGCGTATGAATATGTAGTAAAAAATCATATACAATTAATCGTTCCAATGACGTTAAATAAATCTGCTAATATAACAATAGAAGAGATCTTACCTTTAGTAAAAGTAAACGAAATCGACTGGGATCGTACGCATATTATAGCAGACATAATGCCTCTGCCCGGCATTGTTGTCACGGAAATAGATGCGATAGAGGGATTGTGTAATGTACAGGCAATACCTGTAGCGATGAATGGTGTTGGAGATGGAGAGGGAACCGTTTCCCTTTGCATTTTTGGAGAAGAACGTAATGTTGAAAATGCATGGGAATTGATAACGTCAATTAAAGGAGAACCTGCATTGAAGATTAATGTTCGATGTGGAGAATGCTTGGCAGTTCGGAACAAAGGCATATGTGTAGCGCAGAAAAGAGTATTTACAAGGAGATAAAATAAATGCAGAAAGAAGAAAAAATAAGTATCCTGCAATGTGCATTGCGCATGCAGGCGCAATCTGAAAAGAACTATCTTGATGAAGACGCTATAGAAAAACTTTCAGAACAATATTCATTGTCAAAAATGCAGGTACTGGATGTGCTTACCTTTTATGAACATCTTTCCTTAAAAAAGAGGGGTCTGCATATCATCCGCGTATGCAAAAGTCCTTGCTGTCACTTCCGCGATAAAGATAGAATTCTGCAAGCGCTAAAAGAGTTTCTGAATATAGATGTGGGTGAAACCACAAAGGATGGGATGTTTACATTGGAACTTACAAACTGTATCGGTCTCTGTGATCAAGCGCCTGCGATGATGATTGATGACAACAGTTATGGAAGCTTAGATACAGATAAAGTGATAGAAATTTTAGAGAGGATGCGGGAAGGAAAAAATGCTTAGCTTTATTACGGAATTTGAAAAGAAAGGCAAGGTCAATGCGTTATCAGAATATTTGGAGATAGGAGGATTTACAGGGCTAAAACATGCTTTGCAAAACCAAAAGGTCTCTATCATCCATGCAATCAAAGAGAGTGGCTTAAGAGGAAGGGGCGGAGCTTATTTTCCGACAGGAACTAAATGGGAAACCTTTGCAAACACAAAAACGGAGAAAAAATTTATTGTCTGTAATGCGGACGAGGGAGAACCTGGAACCTTTAAAGATCGTTATCTTTTGGACAGGAACTGTTGGCTTGTTTTAGAGGGAATGATCATAGCAGCTTATGCAACCGGAAGCACGAAAGGAATTCTGTATCTAAGGGGCGAAT
>Ga0129310_1000695_pt1 | contig 36965 bp, 32 predicted proteins | sample Go1ome_2_FD_94433 | JGI IMG/M metagenome (GOLD analysis project Ga0129310, IMG submission 94433) | Western lowland gorrila individual fecal microbial communities from Wisconsin, USA - Go1022A metagenome | ecosystem: Host-associated > Mammals > Digestive system > Large intestine > Fecal | place... | reverse complement strand
GCACAGCCGGCTCCAAAGACGGTAACGATCACAAATACCGGAAACGAAACCGTTGAGCTGACAGATGTGGTTTTGCCGGAAAACAGCAACTATATCGTGAGCGAACTTTCTGGAAAAAAGCTTGCGCCGCGCGAAACCGCGGAGTTTACCGTACAGCCGAAAGAAGACCTTGCAGCAGGAACCTACAATGAAACGCTTACAATTTCGGGCAGTGACGAGGCAGAAGCGACTGTAACGCTCACATTCAGCGTAAGCAAAAACGACGAAAGCGGTTCCGGCGGAAGCGGCAGTTCCGGCGGAAGCAGCGGCGGTTCAAGCGGCGGCAGCGGCAGTTCCGGCGGTAGCAGTTCAGGCAGCGGTTCCGGCGGCGGCAGCTACGTACCGGTTCAGAAGCCGGCGATTTTGACAGGGGAAGGCTCCCGCACGACGCTCAGCGCGGACGGAACGAAGCTCACAATCACCGCGGCAGATGGTTACGAAATTACGGATGTTTTGCTGAACGGTACGTCCAAAGGCTCTGTGACAGAACTCAGTGGATTAAAGACCGGCGACAAAGTCGAAATCAAGACGGCAAAGAAGGAAGATAATCCGTCAAGCGATGACGCGAACCTGTCCGCAGTCAAGCGCAAGGTTGCCCGGATGCAGTCCTATGCACGTTCTTCCAAAACGCCGAACCAGAATATCAAGCTTGTTTTAAAGCTGGACGAAAAGACGACCGCATCGATGGAAGCCTTGCAAAAGCTTGGTTACACGATAAAGTATAAATTCTACAGAAGCACGAAGAAGTCTTCCGGATACAAGGCAAGCATTGTGAAAAAGACCGGAACCTATATCAACACGAGCGGGAAAAAAGGCGTGCGCTACTACTACAAGGTGCGAATCCTAGTCTATGACAAGAACGGTAAACTCATCGCGCAGACAAAGCTGAAGCAGTGCCAATACGCCTGCCGCGTGAGATAGCAGGACGAAAGAGGCAGGACGCAGACCTTCGGCACGTGACGCTTTGCGGAGCGGGCGCGAGCGAAGAAGTCATCATAAATAAGGTGACTTGAAGATGAAGATATCACGCCGGATCGGGAGACTTTTCAAAGAGAAGGAAGTTTTCTGCAGCCGGCCCCGCAGAAAGATGATACGGAAAAGGCGGCGATTCAGGTGATTGGGCTGATATCAGATATGGAGCTATGCGCGGCACAGATGGCAAAGTGCAAGCGGGACCACTGGGGCGTGGAAAACCGCTTGCACCATGTCCTTGATGATGCTTTCCGAGAAGACCGTTCCCCCGCAAAAGGATCAAGGAACAACCTCGCGCTTATCCGGAAGTTCGCGCTGAACCTTCTGCGTCTGGCGCAAATTAAATTAAATCTTCACCTGCCAATCACAGAACTGATGGATTTGTTTCGCGATGAGGAAGAACTTCGGAGAAAGTATCTCTTCAGTCCAATAGAAAGCTTCTACTGATGAAGATACGAAAAGGATACCTGAATTTTTCAAAAAAGTAAAGGTGCATTGTAGGGATACTTTGCGCTTTTTTTGTAGAATTGAGGAGATGGAGAAGAAAAATCGAAATGAGTCATTTCGAATCTCCTAATACTAGCTTTAGCAAGGATAGGTTGAGATCTTCATGAAACAACCCTGAAACAGGGAAGATGATACTTGAAATTATAATAATTTGGAGTATAATAAAAGCATAAGAGAGAGGTATGAGGCATGGAAAAATTTATCGACCGCGAAATGGAAATGGATACCCTGCAAAGGGAATATGAGCGAAACGGCAGTGCGTTGGTGATCTTGTACGGACGGCGCAGAGTGGGGAAAACCACATTGATCTCCGAGTTCATCAAGGACAAGAACGCGCTGTTCTTCCTTGCAAGTGAGGAATCCGAAGCGCAGAACCGTTTGGCTTTTAAGGATAAGGCCGCGGAGTTTATCGACAGTGACCTGCTGCGGGCTGCTGAGGTGAAAAACTGGGATGTCATCTTCAAGACCATCATGGATACACCGTTTCAAAAGAAGCCGGTGATCGTCATCGATGAGTTTCAGTATATTGGCAGGTCGAACCCTGCGTTTCCTTCTGTCTTTCAGCGAATCTGGGAGGAAATCTTAAAGGATCGGCAGGTTATGGTCATTCTCTGCGGTTCTCTCATTTCGATGATGCGCTCCCAAACATTAGCTTATGACAGTCCATTGTACGGACGACGTACAGCGCAGATCAAGCTCACGCAGATCCCGTTCCGATATTATACAGAATTTTTTCCTCATAGAAGCCGTCAGGAACTCATTGAAATGTATGCGGTCACCGGCGGTGTTCCGAAATATATCGAACTGTTTTCGGAGAACAAAGATATTTATGCCGCGATACGCAGCAATGTGCTCAATCGTTCTGGTTACCTCTACGATGAGCCGAATTTCCTGCTCAGGCAAGAAGTATCGGAGGTCGGCAGTTATTTCTCGGTGATCAAGGCTATTGCTGCGGGAAACCACAAGCTGTCTGCGATCGCCTCTGCATTGGAAGTGAAAGCGACCAGTCTGACAAAGTATCTGCAAACGTTGATTGATCTGGATATTTTGGAACGTGAAGTGCCGGTTACGGAGGAAAATCCGGAAAAGAGCAAGAAAGGTCTTTATAAGATCAAGGATAACTATATTCGGTTCTGGTTTGCTTTTGTGTATCCGAACCGCAGTTTTATCGAGAGCGGACACGACAGTATCGTGATGGATAAGATTCGGAAGAGCTTGGTCAGCGGTCACATTGCTTATGTATACGAGGATGTGTGCAGGGAACAGATGTGGGAACTGAATGCTGAGGACCGGTGGCCATTCCACTTTTCAAAAATCGGACGATGGTGGGACGCACATGATGAAATCGATATCGCTGCTGTGGACCCGGAGGGCAAGAACCTGATCTTAGGCGAGTGCAAATTCCGGAGAGAACCGGTAGGCGCCGGTGTTTTATGGGATCTGGAGAAAAAATCTGCGTGCGTGAGCTGGAACAAGCAGGAGCGCAGGCTGTGGTATATCCTCTTCAGTGCGAACGGTTTTACCGAGGAGCTGAAACAGCTTGCCCGGATGCGGGACGATCTTATCCTTTGTGACAAGTTTAATTAAATGCTTCGATGTACGAAAAAGAACTTGCTGCGCTGTTTTCCTCGGGGCAATTTCTCTAAATGGAAATTTCTTCGTAAATTCGAAGGAACCGTTTCTACACCGTTGCGAATATTGTGGTCAAGCTATTTTGTAACACTTTTGAACCCAACATCTTATCATAAATAAGCGCAAATAACAGCAAAAAGACCTTTTCCAAAAGGTCTTTTTGTGTTAGAATAAGAAAGATCATACAGTGATAAAATTTTCGGGAGGTAAGGATGGAACCGATTTATAAAAGAGTCCTGCTCAAGATCAGCGGTGAAGCGCTGGCGGGCAGTGACCATTTTGGCATCAATGAGGCAATGACACAAAAGGTTGCCAAGGAAGTCAAACAGATTCACGATTTGGGCGTAGAAGTCGCGATCGTTGTCGGAGGCGGCAATTTCTGGCGGGGGCGTACGAGCAAGGATATGGACCGCGCGACCGCTGACTACATGGGAATGCTGGCAACAGTCATGAACTCCCTGGCACTGCAGGACGCGTTTTTGGCACTCGGCGTTCCGGCAAAGGTGCAGACCGCCATCGAAATGAAGGAGATCGCGGAGCCGTACGCCAGACGCAGAGCACTGAGCCATTTGGAGCATGGGGACATCGTCATTTTCGGAGCGGGTACCGGAAGTCCTTTCTTCTCGACAGATACCGCGGCGGCGCTCAGAGCCGCGGAGATTGACGCGGACGTGATTCTTTTGGCCAAGAATGTAGACGGTGTTTATGACAGCGATCCGGCAACAAATCCAAATGCCGTCCGGTTTGACGAGTTGACGCACATGGAGGTGGTTGAAAAAGATCTCAAGGTCATGGATCTGACCGCAGCCACACTTTGCAAGGATAACCATATCATCATTCATGTTTTCGCCATCGCGGAGGAAGGTAATGTTGTCAAAGCGATCGCAGGCGAAAAAATCGGAACGATTATCAAATAGAAGCAGGGAAGGGATTAGGAGGAAAACTCATGGAAAAGACAAAAAAGAATCTTGAAGAAAGAAGTAAAAAAACGATTGCGATTCTGAAGGAAGACCTCAATACGGTCAGAGCGGGCAGAGCCAATCCGGCGCTTTTAGACAAGGTTACGGTGGACTATTACGGTTCTCCGACACCGCTCAAAAATCTGGCGAATATCTCTGTACCGGATCCGAGAACGCTGCTGATCGCGCCGTTTGACCCGAAGTCGATCGGAGAGATCGAAAAGGCGATCAATGTCGCGAACATCGGCATCAATCCATCGAATGACGGCAAGGCAGTCAGACTGGTGATCCCGCAGGTGACCGAGGAACGCAGAAAAGAACTGACCAAGACCGTTAAGAAGATGGGCGAGGACAGCAAGGTCGCAATCCGCAATCTCAGAAGAGAAGCCAATGACGAGATGAAGAAGCTCGAAAAGAATCACGAAATCACCGAGGATGAGCTCAAAAAAGCGCTGGACGATATCCAGAAGGCAACCGATAAGACAACAAAGGAAATCGATGAGATCATCGCGGCCAAGGACAAGGAAATCATGGAAGTATAGTAGGTATTTCCGGGTAGAATAACAGGAAAAAAAGATAGTGTGGCTGCCGGCGGGGGCCACACTCTTTGTAGGAGTCATAATGAGCGAAGCAGAGAAGATGCCGCGGCACGTTGCCGTCATCATGGACGGCAACGGACGCTGGGCGGAGCAGCACAAGGTCAGCAGACTGCAGGGACATAACCGCGGCATGCTGACTATGAAGGAAATCATCAAAAAAGCCGATGTTATGGGGATTCGTCACCTGACGGTCTACGCGTTTTCCACCGAAAACTGGAAGCGCTCGCAGGAAGAGGTCGGCGGCATATTCAACCTCCTGGTCAAATTTGTCGGCAGCGAGCTTGCGGAGCTGCACCAGAACAATGTCAAGGTGCATATCCTGGGCGATTACAGCAAAGTGCCGGAGACAGCGGTTAAGAGTATCGAAAAAGCACTGAAGACTACGTCGAACAATACAGGTCTGCAGTTTCATATAGCCTTAAATTACGGCAGCAGGGCGGAGATTACCCGCGGCGTGCAAAAGCTCTGCGAGTCGGTGCGAAGCGGTACGCTCGCGCCGGAGGATATCGACGAAAAAATAATTTCGGAGAGCCTCTATACGGGCGCGGAGAACGGCAGCGTGCCGGATCCGGATCTGATCATCCGCACGAGCGGGGAACAGCGGCTTTCTAATTTTTTGCTGTGGCAGGCAGCTTACAGCGAGCTGGCGTTCACCGACACGCTGTGGCCGGATTTCACACCGCAGGAATTTGAAACCATGGTTTTGGAATTTACGCATAGGGGCCGCAGATTTGGCGGAAGATAAGGGGAGGTTACGAATGAAAACAAGAATTATTTCGGCATGTGTGATGCTGCCGCTTCTGATTTTGGTTTATCTGGGCGGTTATCCGCTGATGGCAGCGGCGTTTTTGGTCGGCGCGATCGGGCTGCGTGAGTTTTATCAGGGCTTTGAGGCAGCGGAAACGAAACCCTGCGGGCCGATCGGTTATACGGCGCTGGTCGCTCTGTACGCGCTGAATCTGGCGTTTCCGTCAGATCTGCGCTTCGTGATGGTTTGGATTGTGCTGGTCGTGATGGCCTCGATGATCTACGGCTTTAATGTGGAAGAACGGAAGCTGCAGGATATGACAGCAACCCTGCTTGGAATTTTATATGTTGTCTTCTTTTCCTTCCACATCGTATTGATCGACCAGACCGCGGACAGCGATCTGATCTGGCTGGTATTTTTGGCGGCGTTCGGCACAGACATCATGGCGTACTTTGTGGGCATGGCAATCGGCAAGCATAAACTCTGCCCGCATTTGAGCCCAAAAAAGAGCAAGGAAGGCGCGGTCGGCGGTGTGCTCGGCAGTGTGCTGTTTTGCGGTATCTTCGCCTATTTCGTAAAGCCGGATATGATTGCGGAATGCATGGTGATCGCGGTAGTCGGCAGCGTGGTCGCGCAGTTTGGCGATTTGGCGGCGTCGGCGTTCAAAAGGCAGATGGGCATCAAGGACTACGGCAATCTGATTCCGGGGCATGGCGGTATTTTGGACCGCTTCGACAGCGTATTGTTTACGGCGCCGATGATTTACTACTGCATTTTGTTTGTCAATGAAATGTAGGCGCGTGTCAGAATACAAAAAATGGATATACATGGGCAGAGGATTGACAAAATAAAATGAAGAAGATTACGATTTTGGGCAGTACCGGCTCGATCGGTACGCAGACTTTAGAGGTCATCGCGGCAAATCCCGATCGTTTTTGCGTGACGGCGCTGACCTGCGGCAGGAATACCGCGCTTTTGGCAAAGCAGATCGCGATGTTTCGCCCGCGGCTCGCGGTTACCGAGCGGAGAGAGGACGCGCTCGCGCTGGCGGCGCAGTTTCCGCAGGTCACATTCCTGTACGGCAGAGAGGGCTTGATCGAGGCCGCGACCGCGGACTGTGATATGGTGGTGAACGCGCTGATGGGAATGCGCGGTCTGGAACCGACCTATCACGCGATTTTGGCAGGCAGGGATATTGCGCTCGCCAACAAGGAAACGCTGGTGGCGGGCGGCCGGCTCGTGATGGAAACCGTCAGCGAAAAGGGCGTGCGTCTGCTGCCGGTGGACAGTGAGCACAGCGCGATCTTTCAGTGTCTGGAGGGAAATCGGCATCGCCCGATAAAAAAAATACTCCTGACGGCGAGCGGCGGTCCGTTTCGCGGATTTTCAAGGGAGGAACTGGAGCATGTAACGCCGGCGCAGGCGCTGAAACACCCGAACTGGAGCATGGGCGCAAAGATTACGATTGACTCCGCGACCATGATGAACAAGGGGCTGGAGGTCATCGAGGCGAAATGGCTGTTCGATGTGCCTGCCGCGCGGATTCAGGTGCTGGTGCATCCGCAGAGCATTCTGCACTCGGCGGTGGAGTTTGCGGACAATTCTGTTATCGGTCAGATGGGCGTGCCGGATATGCGGATCCCGATCAGTCTGGCCTTAGGTTATCCGGAGCGTCTTGAGAATCCGGACGCGCCGCTGGATTTTTTTGGAGCGGGAAGCTGTCTGACCTTTGAAAAGCCGGATCTTGAGACCTTCACCTGTCTGGGGCTTGCTTACGCGGCGCTGCAGACGGGCGGCAGTTGTCCGCTGGTGCTGAACGCCGCCAACGAGGTGCTGGTGGACGCGTTTTTGCAGGAAAAAATCGGATTTTTGGATATTCCGCGCAAGCTGTCGTTGATTCTTTCAAGGCACAGCGCGGCAGAACGATTGGATTTAGAGGGAATTTTGGAGATTGACCGTCAGACGCGCGCAAAAACGAGGGAACTTCTGTAAACCCGGGCTTCGGCTGCGGCAAGAAGCAACGCTTTCAGCGCATCGCGCGGATAGCGATTCAGCGGGCTATGACGTCAAGGATATGAGAGAAAGAATGGAGATTTGGATATGAAAACAGCGATTTTGACGATTGTGCTGTTCTGCATTATGATTTTTCCGCATGAGCTGGGGCATTTTCTGGCGGCGAAAAAGATGGGCGTGCAGGTCAATGAATTCGCGTTCGGCATGGGACCGACAATCTGGAAAAAACAGCGGGGCGAAACGCTGCACAGCATCCGCCTCTTTCCGATCGGAGGCTTCTGCGCGATGGAGGGAGAGGATGGAGAGTCTGATAATCCGCGCGCCTTTGGAAGCAAGAAGCCATGGCAGCGGCTTGTGATCCTGGCGGCAGGTTCGTTTATGAATTTGGTCTGCGCGCTGGTGATTTCATGGCTGCTGATCGGAACGCTCGGGTTTACGACCACGACAGTCGGGATAGTTTCATCGGACGGTCCGGCGATGAAGGCAGGTCTTGCGGCAGGGGACAAGATCGTGCGCATCGATGATACCAAAATTGAAACGTGGAATGACGTCAGCGCGGCAATCGCTGCGGCTGAGGGCAAACCGCTGTCGTTTACGGTGCAGTCCGATGGAGAAAATCGTGATTTGACGATCACACCGCAGCTGATGCGCGCGCAGGACGCGAACGGACAGGAAACGCAGTATTACGCGGTCGGCATCACCTGCAGGATCAGTCATAATCCGCTGAAAGCGATTGCCGCGGGCACGCAGACAACCTGGAATATGACAAAGACGATGTTCAGCGCGCTGGGCGATTTGGCAACCGGAAGAGCGAACGCGGATGACCTTTCGGGGCCGGTCGGCATGGTGCAGATGGTCAGCAGAACGAGCGAATACGGTTGGGTCTATTATGGATTTTTGACGATTCTGATCTGTTTGAATCTGGCTGTCATCAATATGCTGCCGCTTCCGGCTTTGGATGGCGGACGCATTCTTTTCGTGCTGTTTACGATGATCACAGGCAAAAAAGTCAGCGAAAAGGTAGAGGGAACCGTACACATCATCGGACTGGTCCTGCTGCTGGCATTGATGCTCTACGTGACGAAAAACGATATTTTCCGCCTGATCGGTTAGCCGCGCGGGCGCGGGGCAGAAGCCGGGAATCAGAGAAGCTGACCGGAGAAAGGGTCTAAGGAGGCGCAGATGACGCATATGAAAAGAAACGAAACGAGACAGGTGCGGTGCGGCGATGTGCTGATCGGGGGCGGCGCGCCAATCAGCATCCAGTCAATGACGAACGTGGATTCTCGTGATGAGCGCGCGCTGACAGAGCAGATCGCGCGGCTTGCAGACGCAGGCTGTCAGATTGTGCGTATTTCGGTACCGGACGCGGAAGCCGCGGAGGTCTTTGGCAGCGTGAAGCGAAAATTTCAACGTCTGCCGCTGGTCGCGGACATTCACTTTGATTATCGGATGGCGATCGAAGCGATCCGGCAGGGCGCGGATAAGATCCGTATCAATCCGGGGAATATCGGCGGACCGGAGCGCGTGCGCGAGGTGGTGCGGGCAGCGAAGGAGCGAGAGATTCCGATTCGCGTGGGCGTCAATTCCGGTTCTCTCGAAAAGCCGATTCTGACAAAATACGGCGGCGTGACCGCCGCGGCGCTGGCAGAGAGCGCCTTATACAATCTGGCGATGATCGAGGATCTGGGCTATGACAGGCTTGTAGTTTCGCTGAAGGCCTCAGATGTGACGCTGAACTACGAGGCACACAAGCTTTTGGCAGCGCAGACGAATGTGCCGGTGCACATCGGGATTACCGAGGCGGGCACGCCGAAACGAGGCAAGCTGAAATCAGCGATCGGCATCGGTTCGCTGCTGCTATGCGGCATTGGGGACACGATGCGGGTTTCGCTGACGGCAGACCCGGTGGAAGAAGTGCTGTTTGCGAAGGAAATCCTGCGCACGCTGGGGATGCGGACATCCTCGATCGATCTGGTGTCGTGTCCGACCTGCGGCAGAACGAAGATCAATCTGGAGGCGCTTGCCAATGAGGTGGAGGCGAAGCTCGCGCCGCTGGAGGACGCTTTGCTTGCCAAGGGATATCCGTCGATCAAGGTGGCGGTTATGGGCTGCGCGGTCAACGGACCGGGAGAGGCCAGAGAAGCGGATTTCGGCGTTGCCGGAGGCGATGGGCAGGGTCTGTTGTTCGCGAACGGAGAGATCGTCAGATCCGCGGTGCCGGAGGATAAGCTCGCGGAGGAATTATTAGCTTTGATACGAAAGAGAATTTTTGCGCAATGAAACAACTGATCGCGGACGCGCTGAGCTGGGAAGAGCTCGGTGAGATACATAAAACAGAATATCAATTTGAACTCGGCAAGGGCGTGCTGCACAAGGAGGAAGGCAGACTGACCCTGCCGATTTGCTGCAATTTTGTGATGCCGTTCGCGGACTGCGAAAAGGTCAAAGCGGTGATTTTGCACAAGCTCGACATGCTCAAGGAGGTCGAGCTGGCTTTTTCGTACCGCGATTTTGTGATGCCGAAAGAGGACGCTGCCAGACTCTATGTCCCATATATGGTGCATATTCTCAACGGTTCGTATCTGGCGATCACCAAGACCATCGTTGAAAACCGCGTCATGGTCAGAGACGGACGCATTTGCTGTCCGGTTCTCGGCAAAGTCGCGGCAGAGCAGCTGAATGAGAGAGTGGCGCAAAAATTCCGCGAAATACTCAAAGAAACTTTCGATTTTGACATGGAGATCATCTTTGAGAACGATGAAGAACTGCTGGCGGAAACTCTGCGTTCCTTCCATGAGAGTGAGGCGAAGGATATTGAGCGCTCCATGCGGGAGTACCGGGAAGTGCTCAAGACGCGGGCGAAGGAAAGACCGCAGGCGGCGGACAGCGGCGCAGGCGGCGGTTTCGGCGGCGGAAACAACGGCGGTGGCTTTGGCGGAAACGCGGCCGGTGCCGGCGGCAAGAAGCAGGGCGGCTGGAAACGCAGGGAAAAGGAACTGCCCGCGGAGGGTAACCGTATCATGGGACGCGGCATTCCGGGCGGTAAGACTGCGGAGCTGCGAGAGATCGCACCGGAGATGGGGGTCGTTATCCTGGAAGGTGTGCTGTTCCGCAAGACGGAGCGTGTCATCAAGAGCGGCAATTATCTCGTTTCCCTGTTGATTACCGACAACAAGACGACGATCTGCGCCAAGGCGTTTGTCAGTGAGAACAAATGGAAGGAAATCGACGAACTGCTCAAACCGGGGGATGGTGTCAAGCTGCGCGGTGAAGTGCAGTGGGACACCTTTGAAAACATGAATACGGTCATGTATACGGACCTCGAAAAGACCGACCGCGAGATCGGCCGCGAGGACACCTGGGAGAACGGCCGGCGTGTGGAGCTTCATATTCACTCCAAAATGAGCCAGATGGACGGCTTCAACGAAGCCAAGGACATCGTGGCGATGGCAGCCAAGTGGGGACAGCCGGCGGTCGCGGTGACCGATCATGGCGTGGTGCAGGCCTTCCCTGACTGCGCGGCGGAGGCCAAAAAGCAAGGCGAAAAAGGCCGCGAGATCAAGGTCATCTACGGCATGGAGGGCTATGTGTTCGACGACGCGGACTGCGTGCAGGAGGACGGCAGTATTGATTACAAGAGCAAACCGACCCATCACATCATCATTCTGGCAAAGACGCAGGAGGGACTGAAGAACATTTACAAGCTGGTTTCCTATTCCCACCTGGATTACTATTACAAAAAACCGCGTTTGCCATGGTCGGTCATCGAAGCGAACCGCGAAGGACTGATCATCGGCTCAGCATGCAGCGCAGGCGAAGTGTTTTCTTCGATGGTCAAACACGTGACCTATCAGAAGCGGACGCGTACCGAAAAGATCATGGAGCAGAAATCCGCAGAGGAGCAGGCGCGTATCGCCTCCCGCTATGACTATCTGGAAATCCAGCCTGTCATCAACAACCGCTTCATGTTCGATGAGGAGTTTTATCTGGACGGCAGACGCATTGAGACCGAGGACGATATCCGCGAGATCAACCGGCGGATCGTGGCACTGGCGGACAAGCTCGGCAAGCGGGTCGTGGCAACGACGGATTCACACTATACAGAGCCGGATGATGCGATCTACCGCAATATCGTAATGGCAGGCATGGGCTTCGAAGACGCGGAGAGCGGCGAGGGTCTGTATATGAAAACGACCAATGAGATGATGGAAGAGTTTTCGTATCTTGGCGCGCGCGCGCAGGAGATCGTCGTGGACAATACGAATTACATCGCGAGTCTGATCGACGGCGATATCCGTCCGGTACCCGCGGGCAAGTTTCCGCCGAAGATCGAGGGCGCGAAGGAAACCCTGCGCAAGACCTGTATGGAACGCGCGCACGCGCAGTACGGCGACCCGCTGCCGAAAGAAATCGAGGATCGGCTGGATATCGAGCTGAATTCGATCATCAACAACGGCTACGCGGTCATGTACGTCAGCGCACAGATGCTGGTAAACAAGTCATTGGAGGACGGGTATCTGGTTGGCTCGCGTGGTTCGGTCGGCTCCTCGTTCGCGGCGACGATGGCGGGCATTACGGAGGTCAATCCCCTTGACCCGCATTATCTTTGTCCGAACTGCAAAAAGATCATTTGGGGTGATATGCAGAAGTACGACTGCGGCGTGGACATGCCGCCGCTGGACTGTCCGGACTGCGGCACGCCGATGAAACGGGACGGCTATACGATCCCGTTCGCGACCTTCCTTGGGTTCAAGGGCAATAAGGAGCCGGATATCGACTTGAACTTCGCGGGGGAATATCAGCCGGTGGCTCACCGCTATGTCGGGACCATTTTTGGTGAAAAGAATGTGTTTAAGGCGGGAACGGTCGGTACGGTCGCCGAAAAAACCGCTTATGGTTATGTTGCGAAGTTCTTTGAGGAACGCGATATTCCGGTCAACAAATATGAAAAGGAGCGTCTGGCGCAGCATTGTACGGGCGTGAAACGGACGACCGGACAGCACCCGGGCGGAATCGTTATCTGTCCGGACGACCACGAGATTTATGAGTTTTGTCCGGTACAGCATCCGGCGAACGACACGACAACTGATATCGTCACGACGCATTTTGACTATCACAAAATCGATGAAAACCTGCTGAAGCTTGATATTCTCGGTCATGATGTGCCGTCCATGATTCGCCAGCTGCAGGATATGACGGGTACCGACCCGCTGCAGATCGACCTGACGGACCGCAAGGTACTGAGCATCTTTAACGGCATCGAGGCGCTGGATATCAAGGATCCGGACTATAAGTTCAAACATGGCTCTTACGCGATTCCGGAGTTCGGGACTTCTTTTACCCGGCAGATGCTGGACGACACGAAACCGGACAAGTTCGCGGATCTGGTGCGCATTTCCGGATTTTCTCATGGAACAGACGTTTGGCTGAACAACGCGCAGGACTATATCCGATCGGGAACCGCGACGATGCGTGAAGTAATCTCAACGCGTGACGACATTATGAACTATCTGATCCTCAAGGGCGTGGAGAATGAAACCGCGTTCAAGATCATGGAGATCGTGCGTAAAGGTAAGAAGGATCTCGACGAGCAGCAGGTCGCGACGATGAAGGAACACAACGTGCCGGACTGGTACATCGACTCCTGCAACAAGATCAAGTACATGTTCCCGCGTGCGCACGCGGTGGCTTATACGATGATGAGCTTCCGTATGGCGTGGTATAAGGTATACTATCCGCAGGAGTTCTATGCGACGTATTTCACGACGAAGGTCGCGAATTTCGATGCGGAGACAATCCTCAAGGGTAAGGACGCGATTTTGGCGCGCATGGACGAGATTACAGCCAAGGGTACGAATGCTTCCGCCAAGGAAAAGGATGATTACACGATCCTGGAGGTCGCTTACGAGATGTACGCGCGCGGCTACGAGTTCGCGCCCGCGCGGCTGGGCAAGTCGGACGCGATCAAATTCGGCGTCGATGATGGCAAAGTCCTGCTGCCGTTTGTCGCGATCGAAGGCGTGGGGGAAACAGCGGCTCGTGCGTTCGCGGAGGAGTACGCGGTGAAACCGTTTGACACGATTGAAGAGGCGGTCAAGCGCGCGAAGCTGAACAAAACCGTTGTCGAGGGTCTGCGCGGTCATGGCGTGTTCGCAGGGCTGCCGGAAACCGACCAGCTCAGCATGTTTATGTAGGGGGCGGCAGAGTGCTGCCCTCATTTTTCTTGTGATGCAGGAAATAGCACTTGTGATATTTTCGGAATATCGACAAAAGTAACTTGCGAAGCGCCTGCCATGCATGGCGGGCATGTGCGCAAAAGAACCTGCGGCTTCGTTTTGTACACTTTTGCCTAAAATTTATTTTTTCCCCTCGAAATCTGTCGAAATTTGTGCTATAATTATGTATAGAAACCGCGCGAGGTTTGTACTGCGAAGCCGGGACTTCACAGCTGAAGCAGGCGCGTTTTTCTTTAAGGTTTTGTATCGGAAAAGGAGAACAGGAAGGCACAACATGTATCAGATCGGTGACATCGTAGTTTATGGCACAGAAGGCATTGCGGAAATCGGAGGCGAAATCGAGAGGGAATTCGGCGGACAGAAGATGAAATATTTTGTCCTGCACCCCATCGAAAAAAAGACCGAAACGGTCTACGTTCCGATCGGAAATGAGAAGGCTATGAGTAAGATGCGCGGCATTTTGACGAAAGAGGAGGCGGAGACTTTGATCTCAAATCTGCCGCAGGAGCGTCCTGCTTGGATCAAAAACGACCGCGAACGTCAAAAAGTTTATCGTGATACGCTCTTGTTCGGCAGCAGCCAAGAGGTTCTTACGATGGCAAGATCCTTATATCTGCACCAGATCGAGCAGCTCGCGCGCGGCAAGAAGCTGCACGCGGCGGATGAACGCTTCATGCGCGATGCCGAAAAAATGATTTTCGCGGAGCTCTCCTACGCGTTGGGCATTACGCAGGAGGAAGTTTTGCAGAGACTCGTCCGGCTAGACAAAAACAGCCAAAAGTAAGCACGTCCGCGGACACGATGGTAGCGCCGACCGGGGTGGAGCACATGATGGAGATCAAGATGCCGAGCGCCGAGGTGACAACCGCGATGACGGCCGCGCAGAGGATGACCTGCCGAAAGGCGCGATAGACGCGCATGGCGGAAAGCGCGGGGAAAATCATTAAGGCTGAGGTCAGCAGCGCGCCGACCAGATTCATCGCCAAGACGATGATGACAGCGGTGACGATCGCGATGAAAAGATTATACAGCCCGGTTTGGATACCGATGGCTTTAGAAAAATCTTCGTCAAAGGTAATGGCGAAGATTTTGTTGTAAAAGAGCAGAAACAGCAGCATCACCAGGGCGGACATGATGACACAGAGCGCGACATCGCCCGCGGTCAGGGTCAGAATTGAGGTTGAGCCGAACAGGGTGCTGCAGACATCGCCGGAGATATTCGCGGAGGTGCTGAAACAGTTGAGCAGGAGATATCCGATGGCCATGGCTCCGACGGAGAGCATGGCAAGCGCGGCATCTCCTTTTATTTTTGCGTGGCTGCCCCCTGCCAGAAGCAGAACAGCGCAGAGTACGGTAAGCGGCATGACGATGATCATTTCATTGGTGACGGAAAGCACCGCGGCAATGGCCATGGCACCGAAGGCAACATGAGAAAGCCCATCGCCGATAAACGAGTAGCGCTTGAGTACGAGGGTCACGCCCAGCACCGAGGCGCAAAGTGCGGTCAACACACCGGCAATGAAGGCATAGCGGACGAAGGGATAGCTGAAATATACGGCAATCAGTTGGAATACGTTCATTATTTATAATACCTCCTTGCTGCGGTACCACCGCGTTCGGCGCGGCTGCATACTGCTTCATCAACAAATTTGGAAAGCTCACCGCGGTCACGAAACGAGGCGCGCAGCGGCGTTTTGACATAGTCCGTTTTGCTGCCGAAGAATTGCAGACCGCCGCCCATATGCAGGATGTGGGAGGCGTATTTGACAGAAGCTTCTATGTCGTGGGAGACCATGAGGATGGTCATATGCTTTTCGCGATTGAGGTCCGCGATGATGTGATACATCTCCTGCATGGCCGCGGGGTCCAGCCCGGAGACAGGCTCATCGAGCAGCAGCATTTTTTGCGCGGCACAGAGGGCTCTCGCCAGCAGGACACGTTGCTGCTGACCGCCGGAAAGATCGCGATAGCAGCGTTTGATGAGCTGCGGGATGCCAAGTTCCGCAAAAAGCTGTTCCACACGCTGTTTTTGGGCTTTGCTGTAAAAGGGACGCAGTCCATTCGCGGCGAGAAAGCCGCTGAGCGCGATTTCCTCGCAGGAGGCCGGAAAATCCTTTTGAAAATCGGTCTGCTGCGGCAGATAACCGATCTGACGCGCGGAGAGTCCGTCGCCGAAGCTGATTTTGCCCGCGAGCGGCGGGGTCAGACCGAGCAGCGTCTTGATCAATGTCGATTTGCCGGAGCCGTTTTCACCGATGATGCAGAGGTAGTCGCCGCGGTTGACTTGAAAGTTGATATTTTCGGCAACCGCATGGCCTTCATAGCCGAGGGTGAGACCGCTTGCGGAAAGCTGCGGTTCGGTCTGCGTATGCCGGCTTATGTTCTGGATAGGATCTGTCATAGTTAGTTTGTCCTTTCTTTGTCTGCAGCGGCAGCCTGCCGCCTGCATGCGTCTATTTGTCTGTCTGCCGCAGCAACGCGCCGTCTGCGCACATTTCTCGCGGCATATCGCGAATGTCGTGCGCGTTATGCGCGCTGCACGCGCGCGGATATCGCTAGCTTAGCAGGCGCGCGAGTGATTCATAGTTCTGTTCCATGAGATAGAGATAGGTGACTTTGCGCTCGTTTTGTATTTTGCCGCTCTCGCGCAGCGTACGGACGGTTTGCGGCAGAGATTGCATGGAATACAGCGTCACAATCTGTGTTTCGGGTAGCTCTGCGGCGCGGGTGATGGTTTCGGCGAGCGCGGCGGAGCCGCCGTCCAATGTGACAAGCCGGCTCTTTGGCAGCGCCTTGAGGTCATCTGCGAGCGAAATGATAGTTTCGAAGCTCGCTTCCGTTTCGGCGGAGCATCCCGGAAAGGCTGCCTTGTGCGCGAGACCGTAATCATCACAAAAGTATTTGAAGGGGTAGCGATCTGCAAAGATCAGTGTTTTGCATGTAGACTGCCGGACTAATTTCGTGATTTTGTCATCCAGGGCGTCAAGCTTTTTTATATAGGCCGCGGCGTTTGCTTGATAGGCCGCGGCGGCAGCTGGGTTCAGCGCCGCGAGCTGCGAAGCGGCCGCGCGGCAGAATTCCCTGCTCATCTTGAGAGAGAGCCAGAGGTGCTCGTCCGTTTCGTCCTCGTGGTCGTGTTCTCCATGGCTATGCGCGTGTTCTTCGTGCTCATGCTCCTCCTCATCCTGGACGTAAGTCGGGAAACGATCGGGTTCTGATTCAAAGAGGCGCATCAAGGAAAGTACCTGCCTGTCCGGATTCGGATAGGCTTTTAGGGCGTCTTCGACCCAAAACTGAGAAGCGCCGCCGTTGTAGATCAGCAGGTCGCAGTTCGCGATTTTGACCATATCAGCGATCGTCGGCTGGTAGCTGTGCATATCGGCACCCGCGGTGTTTAAGAGCTGTACGACGATTTTTTTGGCGTTTTTGTTCTGTGAAGCGCTGGCCGGCCGGCTGCTGTTCGCGGCGCCGATGATCGAGCGGGTCCAGTCATACTCCGGAAAATCAACGCAGAGGACTGTGAGCGTGTTTCTGTCCTTCTGCGCGGCCGCGGAAGCTGCGTCACCTTCGGCAGGGCCGGAGGCCGCGCAAGCTACACACAGTGTCAGCAAAAACAGCCCCGCTGCCGGCAAAAGAACGTGCCGCGCAAATGAAAAAAAAACGCGACGCGCGTGCTTTCCCGAGTGATTTGAAATAAATGAAAACATATTATGCTGACGTTCCTTTCTTTTTACATGCCTCGCAGAGGCCGAACAGCAGCGTGCGGTCCATGTCGAGGTCAAAGCCGGAAATCGCGCGAACCTGGCTGAGCAGTCGGTCAGAGGCTTCATCGCTCATGTGCAGCAGCTTGCCGCAATCGGTGCATTTGAGGTGTATATGGCAGTGGCAGGGCATGCCGTCAATGATTTGATAAGAGGTTTTACCGCCGCCGCTTTGCGCGAAACAGGTGACGAGGTTTTCCTCCATCAGCTTTGGCATCAGACGGTAGAGCGTGCTCTTGCCGGGCGGATGTTTGATTGCGGGGTCGGCCTGCATGCCGGATACGATCGCGTCGATGGTGTAGGCGCGGTCCTTATGTTTTTTGAGAAAAGCGATCAGCTGGCTGCGCTGTTCGGTCTGATAAGTCATGGTGGCTGCCTTTCTGCGGTTTTGACACGTTAAAATGAGAATGATTCTCAAATTGCGATATTCTTATTATACCGCGCCGCAGCCAAATGTCAAGATAGTTCGCGCATGCTTTTTGGGCAGAAGTTTCACGCGCGTTTGTGGTCAGAAGAGGCTTTTGGGGCCGGCGACGATGTGACGGCAAACTTTGAGATAACTGTTTTCGTCAGCGCATAATGTCCACTTCACGAGGCTGAGCTGGCCGTAAATCAGTTCCATGCAGGTGATGGTATTCGGATGCACGCAGGAACCGGTGTTGAAATACCCCCAGCCTTCCTTTTCGGAAAACGTGAGGGAGGGGCGATGTGTGTGCCCCGCGGCGAGATAGGTGTGACGCGTGCGGGCCCAGTTTTCGAGCCTGGCACCGACTGCCTCGCGCCTCTTGTAGTTTTTGGCGGCACTGGTAGGGTCTTTGAAACCTGCCAGCTCCAACGGTTTCCAAAGATAGCGCACCAGCCAGCGGGTAAGTTTCCAAAGCTGATTGTTCCATGGGTCAACCTGATGCCCATGCAGCAGATGTACGCGCCGCCCGCCGGTCGGGTCTTCGAGGATCAAGCTTTCCGCGGCGGGCGGCAGGAAGCTATAGGAAGTACCGGCCGCCGCGCGGAATTTCACGCTGCTTTTGACGCGGTCGTGATTGCCCCAAAGCAGGAAGAGCCGCCCGTCGGCTGCAAAATCCGCAAGCTTTGCGAAGATGTCACTGTGGATTTCGGCAATGTCTGTGATATTGCGGTTTTCCCATAGTTCATCGCCGTCCCCGAGTTCTACGCAGGCAAAGTCGCGCGCGTCATAGTAATGAAGAGCCGCTTCATAGAGTGGCTTGTTGTTCAGGAAACTGTCGCCCCAGCTGCCGTTTCCGCGATGCACATCGCTAAAAAGCACCAGGCGCGGATAGTCCGAAAGACACAAAACCCGCGCGCCCCGCAAAGCGCGGTCAATCTGTCGGTTGTAAAAGGAATTCACACGATGAAGCTGCATACCGGATACCCCCTTACTGTCAGTTTATGCGGGAAGACGGCAGTAGGTGCAGGGCTGTGCAAAATAATAGGAAAATATGAATTGGAAAAAATACAAGAAATTATTTGCAAAAACAGAAGCTGCTGCAAAAGAAAATCCGCAATAAAACGATATACTAGAAAGTTTTGCGGTTTATAATCGCAAAACTAATGGATTTTTTATGTGATTTATGATATCATATTTTACAAATGGAGGTGATCAAAATGATTTACAGACCTTTGTATGCAGATAAGATCATGGCTTATGTGGATACGCCGTTTGTGAAGATACTCACAGGGGTACGACGCTGCGGGAAATCGACGGTACTCAAAATGATTATGGAGAAGTTGAAAACAGAGCGAAATATCCCTGAAGGTCGGATCATCAGCTGCCGATATGATTCCATGGAATATGAGGATATGACGGCGAAGCAGATGTATGCGCAGTTAAAGGGACAGCTTTCAAACGCCGGGAAAACTTATCTGTTTCTTGATGAGGTGCAGGAAGTTAAGGGCTGGGAAAAGGTTATAAATTCATTGGCATCGGATTTTGATGTCGACTTGTATATTACAGGCTCTAACTCTCGGATGATGTCCTCCGAAATATCGACATATCTTACCGGAAGATATATTTCTTTTCGAATTTTTACCTTGTCTTTTGGCGAATATCTGATGTTCAAGGAAAACTATGCGACAGTCGGCGATCCCAGAACAGAGCTTGCCAACTATGTACGTTTCGGAGGCTTTCCCGCAACCCATTTGCAAGCCTATTCTCAGGACGAGATTTATACGATTGTCAGAGACATCTACCATTCGACGATTTTTTCGGATATCATAAAGAGGAATCAAATTAGAAAAATCGACCAGTTGGAGCGTGTCGTTAAATATACCTTTAACAATGTAGGTAATACCTTTTCGGCGAAATCGATTGCAGACTATCTGAAATCGGAACGCCGCGCGATTGATAATGAAACGGTTTACAGCTATCTGGAAAAGCTCGAAAAGGCATATTTGCTTCATCGTTGTGCAAGATATGATCTGCAGGGTAAGGAAATCCTGAAAACACAGGAAAAATTCTATCTTGCAGATGTCGCGCTGCGGTACAGCGTTCTCGGCTACAATGAGGACAGTGCTGCTTCAAGTCTTGAAAATATCGTTTATTTGGAGCTTTGCCGACGGGGCTATACCGTCAATGTGGGGAAAACGAGAGAGGGAGAAATCGATTTTATCGCAGCAAGGCAAAATGAGAAGCTCTATGTTCAGGTCACGCAGGAGATCCGTTCGGAAAAGACAGAGAAACGAGAGTATGACCGACTGCTTGAAATACACGATAATTATCCCAAATATGTCCTCACGACAGATGCATTTGCAGGCGGTAATTACGAGGGAATCAAAACCATGCACATTGCGGATTTTCTACTCAGTACAGAATATTAAAATCAAAAATGACGGAAGTGGCTGCCGTACAGTGATATCAGCTTGTTATACCGCTCTTGCCGGGATTATCATGCAGGCGAAAAAATAAGAAACGTATAAAAACGAAATACCCCCTTGGAGCAGAGGCCAAAGGGGTATTTTCATAAGTAAGGCTCTTTCCGATTGGTGATACCAAGCAGATAATCTGTCGAAACATGATGAAAGTTTGCCAGTTTAATCAAAATATCGGTGGGAATATCCAAATCCCCGCGCTCATAATTACTGTAAACACGCTGAGAACAATGGAGGATCTCACCCATTTCACGCTGGGTTAAATCCTTGTCCTCGCGCAAGTCTCTGATTCTTCTGTACATATTGTCTATCTCCTACAAACTAAAACTACTAAAATTAACCAAAAATCAGTTTCCATGCCAAAAATTTTATCACTCTGAAGTGAATTCCTTGCAAGTTAGCGGAGTATCCGCTAAAATATGGTAAAATGTGAGGGAAATGTGTCGAAGGATTGACTTTTAGCGGAAAATCCGCTAAGATAAGAAAGGAAATGTGTGTGTCGAACAAACGGAAAACGATGATGCACGCTGTTTTACTGCGCAAAGTTTCATCACAAGGGAAAGAAGAATGGGTTATAATAACAGTAACATATTTGAAGCAATGGCCGGCATCCTTATGGAAATCATTTTAACCTTTTGTCTATATAGGCAGTGGTTCCGGTATTCTGTCAAAACCACGCTGGCGGCAGCAGCGCTGCTCAAAGCATGGGAATTATGTACAGCAGCGCTGGCGACCGGCAAATATCAATGGATACTTGGTGTTGTCTCCATACTGATCGTGCTGCTGATGCTGACGCTGATGCGAAAGGGAACGCGGCGCATGATGCTCATTGTTTTCATGCTCTATGCGTTTATCTACAATATGCTCGGCGTTGCGGTCGCTGCAACCTTATCAAGTCTATACGGCGCCATCACCAAGCAGAGCAATCAGACCTGGTTTGTCGCGGAAACCATGACACAGGCGGACTATGTCATCCGCTGTATTGGTATTGCAGTCAGCTATGCAGCCGCAATTTGGCTCTGCTGCAAATGCGTCCATCTGCTGGACTATTTGCGTGAACGGGAAAAGTGGATCTTCTCTTTGGCGCTATTCCTCCCGGATATGCTGTTTATCCTGGCCTCCAGAGCTTTTATCACCAGTTCGGATGCATTGCTGGCAGGATTCTTTGTCAATCTGTACGGCATCTATTCGGTCTGGCTTTGCGTATTCCTGGCCATCACCCTGCTGCTGCCGCTGCGCAGGCTGCAGCAGGAAAATATCCGATTAGAGGCGCAGATGCAGGCGCAGTATCAATATTATCAAAAAGTACTGGAAACACAGCAAAAACTGCGTGAGGTCCGCCATGATATGAAGAACAGACTGGTCGCGGAGACCATCAGCAGAAGGAGGGAGGAGCCATGACGGATGCACAAATCAGGAGCCTGATCATCCTCATCGGCGCAGCGGCTTTTGTTCTTGTTTTACTCATTTTGCGCCGCGCCCTGCGCGCGCACCGACGCAACCAACAGCTGGCCTTGTGCAGCGCTTTGCAGGCGGAGCAGCAACAAAAACTACAGGAATATGAGGAGAGCATTCGTGTGCTGCTTGCGCAGATCGAGGCGGAAACCTGTGACATGGAAAAAGCACTTTTTGTTTCAGAGCAGTGCCAACAATATCTCGGCGGCTTCCTGACCGGACAACCAATGGTGGATGCGCTGTTGGCGTATAAGCGAAAAGAATGCGATGATCGACAGATTGCGCTGCAGGTAGAGACGACGGGTTTTCCTTCGCACGGATTTTCCGATGCAGAGTATGTCGGTATGTTAGGGAATTTGCTGGACAATGCGATAGAAGCTTCCGTCAAAACGGAGCATCCGTGGATTGCACTGCGCAGCTTCATGGCGGGCGGACAATGGGTACTGCGTGTGAGCAACGCAAAACCAAGAGAAGAAACGCCGCTCGTAAGGGGAATGGAGACGACGAAGGAGGACAAAAACAATCATGGTCTTGGAACCAGGATTATCAAAAAAATCGTCAATCAACATCAGGGTGTGGTGGATTACAAAGATTATGGGGACTATTTTGAGGTGACGACTGCAATTTCAATGATGCAGGAGAATCCATAAATGGCGGATATTGTGATTTGTGATGATCGGGAGGAAATCCTGAAGGATATAGAAGCAAAAATCAGAAAAGCCGATGTACAGGGTGTGCATCGGATTTTGTCATACAGTCATGGGATGCATATGATGGCTGATATTGAGGATCAGCTGGCGCGTGCCGAGATTTTTATCCTGGATATTGCATTAGGCGCCTGCAGCGGCATTTCTCTGGCGCAGGAGATTCTCAGCTTTATACCTGACGCGCAGATTATCTTCATGTCCGGCTATGATACGTACTACGAAGATGTGTACGATGTCAGCCATACCTATTTTTTGCAAAAACCCGTGAAAGAAGAAGCACTGCAAAAAGCGCTCAAGCTTGCACAAGAACGTTTGCTGGCTGCGAAGAAAGCTTGCTTTTATGTTGAGAATAAAAGCGGACGGTTTGTTGTACCGTATGGTAAAATATTTACATTTGAGAAGCAAAACCGAAGAATTATTTTAAGAGGAAAAGAAGGTACTGAGATTTGCAGCTTTTATGGGAAGTTTGAAGAAATTCTTCCTCAACTTCCGGCATATTTCTGCCGATGCCATAATGGCATCATTGTAAACATGGAAAAGACGGCTAAAATTTCCAAAAACAGCTTCATCATGCAGGATGGACAGTATGTGGCAATCAGCAGGAGTCATCGAAACACCGCGCTGTGCGCTTTTGCCTCATATACATGCCAGACAATATAAGAAGCAGATAGTCCAAAAAAACGAACCCGTGAAACCATGATTTTATTTGCATGGCCTTGCGGGTTATTTTTATTTCGACAAGATAACCAAAAATTACAATTGAAGTGCTAAAAAATACAATTGAGAATTATGTATATCAATATCCGATATAATCATTTCAAACATAGGAATTGTGGCGTGATTGTAACGGAGGAAACATGAAGACAATAGTAATTTGCGATAGGGATCGAAATAACGCTGCCTGTATCAAGAAAGTATTGGGCGGTCATATGCAAAATGCACAACGAGAAATATTCTATTATGAAGACAGGAGCAGCCTCAAGAAAGATTTAGAGAAATTCGACAGCCAAATCGATGTTCTTTTCACGTCGGTCACATTTGATGTAGAGGCAGATGGAATTCAGCTTGCACAAGACGTAATGACTCTATATCCAGGATGTCAGGTTATTTTTATGGAAGAATTGAATAAATACAACTCCGGAATTTATGATGTCGATCATGTGTTTTTCCTGAAAAAACCTTTGGACGAAGAACGCATTGCGAGTGCATGGAAAAAGGTCGAACAACAGATGAGAAATATCGAAAAGAAATTTTTTACGATTTCGACTCGGGCAGGGATCTATTCCATTCCACATGAGAAGATTTTGGCATTTGAAAAGGATAAACGAAAAGTCGTGGTGCTGACGAGTGGAGGAAAGGATTATAGCTTTTATGGAAAGTTTGAAGATTTCATGGATGATCTGGATGAAAACTTTATGCGCTGCCATAACAGCATCATTGTCAATGTTTCCCGCGTTGAAAAAATGGAAAAAGGCAATTTGTTTCTGGAATACGGAAACGGATACATTATTATTCCGATTAGCCGTACATATCTGAAAGGAATGCGAGAAGTGTTTAAAAATATGTTGGCGGTATAGAAAGTGCAGAATGTTACATTAAAACCGTCAAATAGTACATAAAGGCAACAAGGATAGTAAATGCGAGTATAATGCAGATTAGAAAATGACAGGAGAGAAAGTAAATAGGAAGAAAGGAAGAGGGGCAGAAATGGTTACTGCAAAAAAAAATTTAAACAGAGTTATTATGCTGACACTGGCATTCATTATGGCTATAGGTATCTTCAGCATCGAAAATGCTTCAGCAGCATATAAAGAAATCGGACTCGTAAGTGAAAGCGAGTATTATGCAAAGTATACGGATAAGAACAAATATCAGGCGACACCATATTATCGCTATGCATCGCGCACAAAAGAAACAACCACAAGCGCTTCTTCTTCTATGAGTGGATGGACGCTTGATTCTAAAAAACAGATCGGTTCATCAACAGGCGGCTGGCAGAAGACACCAATCAGCAATTCGACAAACTCGGATGGAAATGTCGAGACAGTCGTAAAGGTGGAAACAAAAACCGGGAAGAAGTATTACACCTATGTCTGCAACCATAAAACTTGGTTCTGGTTAAATGATGGCGGAGCACATGATAATGGTAAGTGCAAGACAAAAAACTATTTATCTGTCTATTTAAGCGGAAGCATTAATGCAAGTAAGGATTCGGATAAAGCGTATGCGTGTCCGGCATCTTTCAGCAAGAGTAACTCCGGTGGAATTGGAACAATTTTAGGTATGTATTATAACTCAAACGCAATTGATAGTTGGGCTTCAGGCAAGTCAGTTACATACTTATGGGATGCGAATGATAGTGCAACCTTCTATAGAGCAACCACGACGAAGTATCAGTACAATTTCTCAAGGTGGACAGACTGGAGTGACTGGAGCGATTGGAGTTCTGCAAGACGCAGCACAAGTGACAGTTTGAAAGAAGACACGCAGATAAAGTATTTTATTGTGGACATTGAACCGGAGCCGCAGACGATTTCCGGAACAACTTCTTACAGCTTTAAAACCGGGGATCCATCCTTCAGACTCGATTGTACGACCAACGGAACCGGAAGTCTGAGCTATACTTCTGACAATCCGGATGTTGCATCGGTAGACGCGCAGGGAAATGTTACGATTGGTAATGCGGGAACTGCGAAGATTAAAGTGCTGGCGGCAGGGAATTCCGACTATTATCCGGCAACTAAGACGGTAACCGTGAAAATCGCGCAGCGTATCTTAAAAGCGCAGACGATCAGCGGGCAGGACTCCTATACATTAGAGGCCGATGCGAAAGCCTTTAATTTGGGATGCGCAACGAACGGCGATGGTCAGTTAACCTATTCGAGTAGCGATTCTGCCATTGTATCCGTAGACGACAGCGGCAGAGTTTCAGTTAACGGAATCGGCAGTGCCGCGATCACTGTTAAGGCATCGGCAACCCTGGACTATAAGCCGGCAAGCAAAACCATTAATATTACAATCAATAAAAAGGCGCAGACGATTTCCGGAAGTACGAATTATTCAGTAACATATGGATGCGACCCAATCGCATTGAACTGCAGCACGAACGGAGACGGAGCGCTCAGCTATACCTCAAGCAAATCAAGCGTATTTGCGGTAGATGGCAGCGGAACGGTAAATGTTTTAGGTGCGGGAACAGCAAAAATTACGGTGAAAGCCGCAGCAACCGCAACCTGCAAAGCTGCGAGCAAGACGATTACGATTACGTCTAAAATTGATCCGATCACTGAAGTACAAGCAGAACTTAAGGACAATGATACGCTTCTTGTTACATGGAGTGAGACGTCCTGCGACCAATATGAAATCAGATACAGTAAGGGAAATAAGAGAAATTGGAAAACTCTCTATACCGAAGGGGAAGAGGATGTCCTTGATGATGAGGATCGGACAGCCGAGATTGACTTAGATGATGCAGGTATCAGCAAGGGAAGCAAGTATTACATCACCGTTGTAGGCGTTTGTGATAAATCAACCTCTGTAGCAGCCGGAAGAAGCAGTGTGAAAGCGACGGACTCTTTCAGAAGAGTTGCTAAAGTTACACAAATCAAAGCAGTAAGACTGGACAGCAAGAGAATAAAGATTTCATGGAAAAAGACGGCCAGTGCGGACGGATATAAAATTTATAGAAAGAAAAGTGGAGAAAAGTACGATAAGAGCAAAGCTTATGCAACAACATCAAGAGCTTACTTTATCGACAGAAAAGCGAAAAAAGATTTTAAGTATACATATTATATTGAAAGCTACCAAAAAGGCGGAGAGACAGGACAGATAGAGGGGCCAATAAAAGCTACAGAAGAAATATAGCATGAAAATCTTAGTATCAGCCAAAAGCCACCCGGGTAAAATCCGGACAAAAAATGAAGACAACCTATATGTTTTCGGAGAAATTATGGAGGAGGAGAGGCAGGGCTTCTTTTCCTCCGATATAGAAAGAAGCACTGAAAAAGGAATCCTGTTTGGCGTCTTTGATGGAATGGGAGGACTCCACTGCGGAGACTATGCGTCTTACTTGACCGCTAAGACCGCTAAGGAAGAAGCAAAAACGGCTGTGGAAACGCAGGAAACGGCCGGAGCATTTCTGATGCGAATCTGTGAAAAGAGCAATGCGCTGCTTTGCAGAGAAATGCAGATGAATGTAAAAAAACGCATGGGCTCCACCTTGTCCATTCTTTATCTGCTGCAGAATCAAGTTTTCCTTTGCGATGTCGGGGACAGCCCGATATTCCGTTTCCGAAACGGACAGCTTTTGAAAATCTCCAAGGAGCATACAGAGCGAGAACTGTACGAAAAACTAAATGCGGAAAAACCGAAGCGTAAATATCATTTGACGCAGAATATCGGGATCTTCCCTGAGGAAATGGAATTAGAACCCTACATCGCGAAGGGGGAGATGCGCGCCGAAGATCAATACCTTCTATGCACGGATGGGCTGACAGACATGGTTTCGGAAAAGGAAATCTCTGAAATTCTATGTATGCCGGAGCATGCGGACAGCAAGGCGAAGCTGCTGATGCGCCGCGCTTTGGAAAATGGCGGAAGCGATAACATAACAATCATTTTGCTACAGTTATATTAGTTGATGAGGTAAAAATGAACATCTATCTTTTTAAAAATGAAGGACTCTATACCCTGAGTCTGCCATTGAAAATAAAAGGGCAGTATTGGATAACCGATTATGACATTAACGGAAAAGAAAGAAAAATAGTAAATATAGAAGAACGCGACGGCAAATGGGTTTTAAAAAGCAACCGAAAGGTTTCTTTTTTGGATGAAAGAGGCGAAGCGGTTAAGGGCATAACTGTTGAAAATCAGGAGTTTTACAGAGCTTTCATAAAAACAGATGAGCAGACGGTTTTACTCTATGCTGAAGAGGCAGAAGAAGGCAGAAACCTGTATCAGAAATATAGAGTGCAGGAAGGCGCCGGCATCACGATCGGTCGTTCGGATTCCTGCGATATCTGCTTCAAAAATATTTTAACTTCATCCGGTCATGCGCAAATAACATATCAGAATGAAGAATGGACCGTAAAAGATCTGCAAAGTTCAAACGGCACTTATCTGAATGAAAAACGTGTTTTTGAGGAAAAGGCAGACTTCGGCGATGTCCTTTTCGTTATGGGAATGAAGATTATCCTGGGAAGAGGGTTTATCGCCGTCAATAATCCGGATAAATGTGTCTTTTGCAGCAGCCGATTCTTAAAGGAATTTCCTGTCCTTGAGTTTTATTCGGAAAAGAGCGGGGTCGAAGAAGACGAGGACGCGTTTGAGGAAAAGTTTTTTTACCGCACGCCGAGGTTTCGGCGGGATGTTGAAACAGCGAGGATTAAAATCGATCCTCCGCCAAATGACCAGATTGGCGAGGAACTGCCGCTTGCGCTTGTCATAGGTCCCTCGCTTACGATGGGGCTGGCCTCTATGACAACAGGAATTTTCGCAATCAACAATGCGATGCAGACAGGTAATATCGCTTCGGCGATTCCTTCGGTGGCAATGTCCTTCAGTATGCTGCTTGGAACTGTGATGTGGCCGATTCTCTCGAAGCGTTTTGAAAAGAAGCGAAAAAGAGCCAAAGAAGCGAAAAGGCAGGAAAAGTACTCTCGTTATTTAGAAACAATCGAAGAAGAGATTGAAACAGAAGTTCAAAAACAGGCGGAAATTTTAAATGAAAACCATATATCTGTTGAAAAGTGTGTTGAAAAGATAGAAAAGAAAGCAATTTCTCTTTGGGAAAGGGGCTTCGGACAGAAGGACTTTTTGGAATTTCGAATCGGAACGGGCAAGCTTCCGCTTGATGCGGAAATTGTTTATCCGGAACGCAGATTTACATTAGACGATGATAACCTGCAGGAAGAAATGCTTGCGCTCGGAGAAAAGGAAAAATTGATTCAAGATGTGCCGATAAGGATATCTTTGTTTGAAGATTTCGTGGCAGGCGTCGTCGGCAGCCGGAGAGAGCTTCGGGATTTCGGAAAGGGTCTTATTATGCAGATTGCGGCTCTTTACGGGTATGATGAAGTGAAAATGTGCTTCCTGCTCGGAAGCGACACGCAGGAGATGTCCTTTGTAAAATGGCTTCCGCATGTTTGGGATGACGAAAAAAATAATCGTTTTGTTGCGGCGAATACATCCGAGGCTAAGGAATTATCTGCATTCTTATCTAAAGTCGCAGAGGCGAGAGAAGAACTGAACGATAATGAAATCGGTGAGGCGCAGCCATATTACATAATCTTTTGCTTTGACAAAGAACTGGCAGACCGAACGGAAGTTATAAGAAAAATTTATTCACTCAAAAAGAATATAAATATAAGCGTGGTATCTCTTTTTGATGAATTCAAGGATCTGCCGAAAGAGTGCAGTGCGGTAATCGAATTACACGAGGAAACAGGACTTATCTATAATAAAAAAGATATCAGCGGCAAGAAGCTGCTATTCAAACCGGATATTTATATTCGCGAAAACGCAGATAAATACAGCACGCAGCTTGCGAATATTTATCTCGACGTACAGGGCGCAGGATTTAACCTGCCAAACCTCATTCCATTCCTACAGCTTTTCGGGGTAGGAAGAATCGAGCATTTAAATGCGCTGCAGCGCTGGAAAGAGAACAATCCGACGAAGTCACTGCAGACTGAGGTTGGCGTGAATACTTTAGGTGATAAATTCATGCTGGATCTGCACGAAAAATATCATGGACCGCACGGCTTGGTCGCAGGAATGACCGGTTCAGGAAAAAGTGAATTTATCATGACCTATATTTTGTCTTTGGCTGTGAACTACCATCCATACGAAGTTGCATTTATTTTAATTGACTACAAGGGCGGTGGAATGGCTAAGACCTTCGAGCAACTGCCTCATACCGCAGGAATTATCACCAACCTTGACGGTGCTGCGATTAAACGTTCCTTAATTTCGATTGAAAGTGAATTGAAACGGCGACAGAAGATATTTTCGGATATCAGCAAAGAAATAGGGACAAGCAATATTGATATCTATGAGTATCAGAAATTGTACCGCGAAGGTATCGCAAACGAGCCGCTCCAGCACTTATTTATCATTTCGGATGAGTTCGCAGAACTGAAAGCGCAGCAGCCGGAGTTCATGGCACAGCTTATCAGTACTGCACGAATCGGCAGAAGCCTTGGAGTACATTTGATCTTGGCAACGCAGAAGCCTGCAGGTGTCGTGGATGACCAGATCTGGAGCAACAGTAAGTTTAAGGTGTGTTTGAAAGTTCAGGACAGGGCAGACAGCATGGATATGCTGAAAAGACCGGATGCCGCGGAGCTGACGCGTACCGGGCGGTTTTATCTGCAAGTCGGTTATAACGAACTGTTCGAGCTCGGACAGTCAGCCTGGTCCGGAGCGGAATATCAGCCGTCAGACAGGCTTACGAAACAGCTTGATGATAGCATAAGCATAATCAACAATAATGGATTGGTTATAAAAAGCTATCGACCGTATCGGGATGTGAGAACAGGAAAAAAATCAAAACAAGTCGATGCGGTTACGAGGTATCTCAGTGAGATCGCTGATGAAGAAAACATTAAAGTTCGACCGCTTTGGCTGGAGCCGATTCCGCAGACGATTTTACTGGATGAAGTAGACGCAAAATATTATAAATCCAAGGGTCGGGGACTTAACCCAACAATTGGAGAATATGACAACCCCTATAACCAAAAGCAGGATATTTTCTGTCTGCCGATTTCCGACACGGGAAACGCGGCAATTTTCGGGGCGGCAGGAAGCGGAAAGACGGATTTCTTGAATGCGATGATTTATTCCCTGCTAAAAGAAAATACGCCGGATGAAGTGAATTTATATATTCTGGACTTTGCGGCTGAAACGATGTGGATGTTTGCGAAGGCTCCACAGGTTGGAGAAGTCATGTTCTCACATGACAGCGAAAAAATCAGCAACCTGTTTAAAATGCTTTACAAGGAAATTGCAGGCAGGAAGAAAAAATTCGCGGCATACGGAGGAAATATCGACGAGTATGTAAAAGACAGCGGAGAAAAAGTGCCACGAATTGTAATTGCAGTCAATAATTATGCGGCATTTATTGAACTCTATGGAGAGAGGGAAGACGACATTATCTTTCTCAGCCGTGAAGGAACGAAATATGGACTTTACTTCGTGATAACCGCTGTTTTGCCAAACAATGTGCGCTTTAGGGTTTTGCAGAATTTCGCGCAGCAGATTACTTTACAGATGTCGGATGAAAGCGAATATTCGAGCATTGTAGGAAAGACAGACGGCGTTCTTCCGTCAAACTTTGAAGGAAGAGGTTTGGTGAGAATGGAACGCGTGTATGAATTCCAGACTGCGAAACTGGTAAAGCAGGGAAATCCGAAGCAATACGTAAGCAATTACTGCATGAATCTGGCAGCAAACTGGACGGGCAGAAAAGCGGCGAAGATTGCAACGATGCCGGAAAATGTTACAGCGGAATTCTTTAAGGAAACAGAGACTGCCGGTGGGCAGGATTTGAATCTTCCTGTAGGAATCGACACGAACAGCCTTGCGGTTGTGAAATACGATTTCGAAAAGCATTACGTAAACTGCGTATTGTCACAAGGTGACGCCTACACAACGTTCTTAAAGGAGCTTCAAAAGGAGTTGCGGGAAGTAGAAAATACGCATGTCAGTGTTCTGAAAGAATCAGATATCGCGCAGGTATTCGATGAAGTATTATACAGAAACAATACGTATAAGGACGCTGTCAGTCTCGGAGAAGAGCGACCAAGCTTTGCGCGGAAGGTATTCCTGATAGAAGGGCTTTCAGAAATAAAACAGAATCTTTCCGAAGAAGAAAATGAGAAACTTCAGCTTATTTTAGAAAAGGGCAGACGGGAATATAATCTGTTCTTCATCATAGGCGAAACAGGAAAGAAACTGGGAAGCTTCACCTATGAAAAATGGTATAAAGCGCATGTTCGAGACAACTGCGGCATTTGGATTGGAAATGGATTTGCTGACCAGTACTGTTTGAAAGGCTCGTCAGGAAGCAGGTATTTTGAAGAGTTAAAAGACGGATATGGCTATGTTTTAAAAGAGGGTAAGCTGACGAAGGCAAAACTTCTTTGGCAGACGGAGGAAAACGATGAATAAGATATTGGTTGAATTTCACATACCGGCTGCGGGGCTTGCGTTTGACGTGTACCTTCCTGTACATATGTATATCGGAGAAATCCTTCCACTGCTTGCAGTAGCGGCACAGGAACTATCTTCCGGAGCGTATTGCACAAACGGCAATGAAATATTATGCGATATGGAAAGCGGAATGTGTCTTGATGTGAACAAGCGTATTCGGGATTCTGTTTTGAAAAACGGCAGTAAGCTGTTTATCATATAAAACAAAATTATAACTGATTATAGTGATGAAAGATGGAGGAATCACAATGGGAAAAATTATAAGAGTAACACCGGAACAATTGGAAGCAGCATCGAAAAAGCTGCATGAATATGCGATTAGCTACACGGAAATTTATTCACGTCTGATGCAGCAGGCAGAAACGATGGGCGAAGCATGGCAGGGTGCAGATAATCTGGCATATGTGGAACAAATTAACGGTTTTTGCGATAATCTGCGCGGCATGTCGGAAAAACTTCAGGAAGCAGGAGACATTTTACTGCAGCAGAAAACGAACTATGTAAACAGACAGGAAGATAATATCGCACAGGTAAAGAAGCTCACGAACTAAGATTGATAAGGTGCGAAGACGAAAAATAAAACTTTGAGATTTCAGCTTAAATGGGCTGATAAAAAGAAAGGAAGATAAAAATGGCAGGAGAAATCAGAGTAAATACAGATCAAGTGGCACAGATCGCGAGCACAATCGAAGATTTAAACAATCAGCTGGATGAAATATTGAGAGAAAGTCAGCAGACTGTAAGAGAGTTATCCGGAACATGGGACGGCGAAGCATCACAGGAAACGATTGCAGCGTTTGACACGTTTGCAAGCAAATATTTTGATGAATATTTTGATATTATTCAGCAATATGTGCAGTTCCTGAGAGTAAATGTTGAAAGCGGATATTTCGAAACAGAAACAGCAAACACACAGCTGGCGGATTCATTTAAGTAAAAGCAGAAGACTGCTTTTAGGAGGTGCAGTGTATGAGTGCGAGAAGCGAGCTGGAAAGCATAAAAGCGGAACTTGCGAATATTATCAATGAGTTGGAAGACATTGCAGCGGGGGTGCACAGCGATTTTCAAGGAGTTGGAAGCGAATATTGCGCACAGGCTCTTGAAGAAACCGCAGACGGATACAGAAAAGCAAAAAGATATTTAGAGCAAATCAACGCAGGAAGATATGATGAGATTCGTGCAGACACAGATTCTGCGTCATCAGGAGGAAGGTAACGCATGGGAAAAAGAATTTTAATCAATACAGATAAAATGGAGTTCTATGCGGATAGATTGCGAGCTCTGAACAGAAGACTGTACCGTTTAGACCACCAAATGGATCGGTTGTACCTGACACTGGGGGTTTTAGAAATCGGGAAACTATATCGTGCAGACTCCTTTATTTCTTACAGCAGGACAATACATAAATGTGCCGACTATTGTGACGACACAGCAAAAATGTTTGAAAATGCGGAACACAAAATAGCAAAAAAGGAACCTTTAACATATCAGGGATTTCCGAGCAAAGAAGAGATTCGACTTTTTCTCAATAAACTTGTATCGCATAAGCTTACAAAAGAGGACATCGTCTTGACGATTGCCCGATATGCGGGCATTGATGAGGGAAGCTGGTATGTTGAGCTGTTAGCATCAGAAGAACCGATACAAACGGTTATTGAACTTGCAAATCTTGAGGATACCGCATGGGGACGGATTCTAACGGCAACAGATGATTATATCGGAGAATTCAAGGAGTGGTATAAAGGTGGGCCGCTGGTTTTGGTTACCGGTACTGTTGACTTGTTTTTCGATACCTTGGATTTTGTATATGTACCATATGAAGAGGCTTTGATTTATGCGCATAAAGTCATAGCAGGCAGAACAGAGGAAGAGGCGCGGGCGAAGCTGCGTGAATGTGGAATCTATAAGCCAAGTGAATATGCAAAAGATATTTTAGGTGATATCCCTGCAGTAGGGAAATATGTCGAACCATTAGCTGCTGACTATAAATATGTATATGAGACCGCAAAGTATACAGAATCAACTCTTGACTTTAGTGAGAAGGTAACTTCAGGCGAAATTTTTGATGGAGATGTGGATAAGACGATTAATTCGTATATAGAGGAATCACAGTCATATTTTAAGAACACAGATGATTATTATGCATATAAAAGTGGACAGACGGATTCCTTTACATGGAAAGAATATAAGTTAAGTGATGACGAAACAATCAGTTTGTTAAATTGGAAAGAAAATGGCAAACATACGTTACATTCTTCCGGTGGAGGCGGTGGTGGAAGCCGCAGCAGCAGTGGATATGAAAATGGCAAGTCGGGTGGCCGTTGATGACGGTAGTTAAGAGGAGGATACAGAAAATGAGAGTATTACCAATCGGAAGCGTGGTAAAAATCAATCAAAATGAAAAAGAGATTATGATTACGGGCTACTTACAGAAGGAAGAAAAGGGAGATAAAGTTTATGAATATTGCGGATGTCCATATCCGTTTGGCATTTTGTCTTCAAAGAATCTTTTCCTTTTCAACGGTAGCGAAATTACGGGAGTTTCTTTCGTAGGGTTTATCAATGCTGAAATGCAGGTTTTACTCGGGGAAGTTACAGCCCAAAAAGAAAAATTAGAACTTGAGTAAACGAACGCTGAAAGCGGTGAAAATATGATAAATGATAAAGTGCAAATGCGTGTCAGTACAGATGCGGTTATTCATACAGCGGGGCAAGTCAATTATTTTAATCTAAAACTGGCGGAATCTTTTGAAAAGCTTGAAAAAGACATTCGAGTATTAGGAAACTCATGGGAAGGAAAGGCTGCACAGAACAACATGGTGGCTTTTGAGGAACTTAAAAAAAGTTGGTCAGACATTAGAAAAGAAAAGATAGACGATTTAGTTGACTATTTAGCTGAGATTGTAGGACCGGGATTTGAATTGACCGAAAATGAGAATAAAGGACTGTCAGAGCAGTTTAAGTAGAGGTGGACATGGGATACATAGAAATTGATCTTGAGCGTCTTGAGACTGCAAAAAATGGAGCGAAATCCTACTGTGACTTTCACGATGATGTCCAGAAAAAAATGCTGGAAACTTTGAGAAATTTACGAGAAACATGGACAGGAACAGATGCCGAACAATTCCAAAAAAAGGTTGAAGACTATTTTGATGCATATTCTGTTCAACAGCGTACCCTTGCCAGAGCGAAATCATATGCAAAATATTTGAATTATGCTTTGCAGGAATATTCGCAGGCGCAGGAGAAAAGTGTGCATAAGGCAAAGAAATTAATTAGGTAATAGGAGTTAGACGCTTGGAAACACTGTATTTCAACAACTGGCATATTGCAGAACTGATAGGCAGCGGAGCCTTCGGCTCTGTATATAAAATTGTGCGTGAAGACTTTGGCGAGAAGTACTATGCGGCAATGAAGCTTATAGATATTCCGCAGTCGGAGGATGAAATCCGCGCGCTTTCTGCGGAAGGCATGTCACAGGCAGATATCAGCGACTACTATACAGGTATGGCTCAGGAAATTGTAGAAGAATTCAAGCTGATGTCTAAGCTGAAAGGCCATAGCAATATTGTAAGCTACGAAGACCACATGGTCTTGCCGAAAGAAAACGGAATCGGGTGGACCATTCAGATTCGAATGGAATTGCTCACCCCGCTGCCGGAGTATGTGCAGAAGCATGATATGAGCCTGCGGGACGTCGTCGCGCTGGGAATCGATATTTGCAAAGCATTGGAACTTTGCGAAAAACATCATATCATACATAGAGATGTGAAGCCCGAGAATATTTTCCTGTCAGAAAACGGGGATTTCAAGCTCGGAGATTTTGGCGTTGCGAAAACGATGGAAAAAACAATGTCAAATCTGTCGAAAAAAGGCACGCGCGCGTATATGGCACCGGAGCTTGCAAGACAGGAGCTTTGTACCGGAAATGTAGATATTTATTCACTGGGGCTGGTTATGTATCGTTTTCTTAATCATAATCGGCTTCCATTTCTTCCTAAGTATCCGGAAAAAATCAAGTTCTCGGACAGAGAAAAGGCAGAGTTCTTACGCTTTTCGGGAGCCGATGTTCCTCTGCCGCAAAAAGGCGGAGCAGAACTTGGGAATATCGTTGTCAAGGCGTGTGCCTATTCCCCGGAAAAGAGGTATCAGAAGCCGCACGAGCTGAGGGCGGATCTTGAAGAAATATATAAGCATATACCCGAAGAAAGCATTGAATGTAAAGTTGAAAATATACCGTCATTGAGCGGACATTATATAGCGACAGGAGAGGAAGAACGAACGATTAATATTTTCAGAACAGCGGTTCCAAGTATGAAAAGCTGCGCTGAAAAAAGTTTTGTAGAGCAGCCTGAAGAAATTTCTCCTATACAAGAGGTTATTGCGGAAATACAGGGAAATATAGTGGACATAGAAGATGTCCGGGAAAACGAAGCGAAGCGCGAAGAAGAAACATCCGGCGCGTGTGAACCGCAAACGAAAACGATGCCTGAAGAGCCTGCAGCATCTGAAGAGAGAGATGAAAGCAAAGGCAAAGGCAAAGGCGGAAAGCTTTGGATACTTCTACTCTTGGTTTTGCTGGCAGGAGCAGGAATCGTTTATGGCTACTTTATGAGCCCGAACAATGGGGTGCCTGATTTTGTCGGGATGAAGGATGAGAAAGCAATTGGAATCCTAAAAGAAAAGGAGATTCAATATAAGATTCATCGTTATTACAATGATGACTTTGATAAGGGGAAGATTTACAAACAATCACCGAAGAGCAGGACAGAAGTGAATGAAGATACCAAAGTCGTTCTCTATGTGAGCAAAGGGAAAGATACGAGAGTTGAGATGCCGTCGCTTCTTAATCTGAAAAAAAGCGAGGCGACCGAAAGTTTGGACAAGCTCAATTTGAAATATACAATCAAGAAAAAATACAGCACGAAGTATAAAAAAGGGCGTGTCTGTAAGCAAAGCAAGAAAACAGGAGCGAAAGTCAAAGCAGGTACGACGGTAACCGTTTGGATAAGCAAAGGCGCGAAGCCGAAAAAACAGACGACAAACAACTCATCGTCATCCGTCGGAGGCGGAAGCACGCAGTCAAGTTATGTCAGCGTACCTTCCCTTACGATGTATACAAAATCTGAGGCAATCGCGAAACTGCGAAATCAAGGGCTGAACTACAGCGTTTCTTATGTCAGTGACGGCTATCCGGAGGATATTGTTACAGGACAGAGCATCGGCTCGGGCCGCAGT
>Ga0129310_1000694_pt1 | contig 37006 bp, 38 predicted proteins | sample Go1ome_2_FD_94433 | JGI IMG/M metagenome (GOLD analysis project Ga0129310, IMG submission 94433) | Western lowland gorrila individual fecal microbial communities from Wisconsin, USA - Go1022A metagenome | ecosystem: Host-associated > Mammals > Digestive system > Large intestine > Fecal | place... | reverse complement strand
TGAGAGAGGTGTATGGCTTGGATAAAATGTTACGCGAGTAAACTCGCATAAGCGGTTCCCGCATTACCGGACAGACGGTTTCCCGTCTGCCGGATTTGCGGTGTTACCGCGCAGGAATATCCAGTAATTCTCTGAGATTTTATCAGAGTTTTCTAACCAATAGGTTTTGATTCGTTTACACTGATATTCTTCATATGGATATGTATGAGGATTTGTAATCTGAAGGGTTCCTCCATTATTAATCCATACAAGAGAAGAATCTTGAGTTGATGTCCAGATTGCACCATAGCCTTTTTCCCAATCCGTCTTCTGGTGTTTATAAGTTTTCCCGTCTAAAGAAGATACTCCGGGTGTAAAGAATGCATCGACCAACTCTTCAAAATGATCATAATAAGGAAAAGGAAGGGGTGTGTAAGTGTACACCTGTTCTACATCTGGAATATCAAATTGTTCTGGAAATGAAAACTGATGATAAGTCTGTCCCTGATAAGAAAGTGCCTGTTGTTTACAGGTTGCGATATCCGCATATTGGGGAGTTATATTTTGTTTGTTTGAATGACGTTCCTCGGGAGTTAAGGAGCGGTATAAATACCACTCCTCATATACCTCAGCGGGAACCTCTACACAACCAGTCAGTAATATAGTTAATATCAGTAACAGACTATATAGAAATGTTCTTTTCAATAAATTCTGCCCTCCCCTCTTTATATTATTACATTACATATATAGGAATATATTTATTATAACATAGGAAAGAGGAGCAGATTCTTAAGAAAATATTACAATTTACGTTAGGTTTATTTTTGTATCAGACAATTTTTCCATCTTCAATATAAATAATACGCTCACTATATTCTGCCATATTTTTATCATGTGTTACCATCAGGATAGTTTTGCTCATATTTTTTAATAAAAGAAGATATTCCATTAATGCAGTAGAATTCTTTCTATCCAGAGCACCGGTTGGTTCATCGGCTAAGATTAGGGGGTTATCGGAAACCATTGCTCTGGCAATAGCAACTCGTTGTTGTTGCCCTCCCGATAACTGATACGGATAATTTTTAAGATATTCTGCAATGTTTAATTTCTCTGCGACTTCTTCTATATGTGTTTTTCGTAATTTGAATTTCATGTTTTTTGCAAGCAGAGGAACTTCAATGTTTTCGTAAACAGAGTAATTACGCATTAATTCATAATTTTGAAAAATGAAGCTGATATTATTTCTGCGTGCCAGATTTAGTTGTTTTGTAGTCATTCCATTGATCTTTAATCCATTTAATTCATATTCTCCGTCATCAAAATAATCCATCAGACCAATACAATTAAGAAGTGTACTTTTACCGGAACCGGATTCTCCCATAATAGATACAAATTCTCCCGGTTTAACATCAAAAGAGACTCCTTTTAATGCTTCTACGACACAATCTTTTGTAATATAATTTTTCTTCAAGTTAGTAATCTTAATCAAAACGTTCTCCTTTCAGTAGATTGCAGGGACTCATTCGATTCACTACAATATAGGATAATACAGCAGATATAATTACAAGAATAAGTAATATAAGCAGTATCACAAAATAAACAATGTATTTATAATTATCCAGCGTAAATGACTGCATAGTCATATTGGATAAAAGTATAAAAGAAATGCAGCCGGCAAATATAAATTTGATTAAATTTATTATTACCATAAGAAGAAATATGTCCTTGTTAGAAAAACCATTTGCATACAATATACCAATATCGTGCGAATCACCAAGCCAAGATAATACCGATAAAATTGTGATAATTGTAATGACAGTAATCATCATAAAACAGACAAGAACTATACTAAATTGAAATTCCTGATTATTTTCTTTTAATATATGTCGTTCTGCTTGTGACATGGATAGGATATCAATATAAATATTGCTGTCTTGTGCGCTCTTTTCAATATTTGATATGTCTGTTTTTGCATTTTTTTCACATAGATAAACGTTATTAATGTACAAAGTACATTCTTCACCGGTATAATCGGATAGATTAATTGGCTTAATAATATAGTAATTTAAAGAGACAGGCTGTACATGATTATCCAATAGTTCACTTTGTACCCATTCAGAATTTTCAGCAATGATACTGGTTACAATGAATTTTTTATTAGAAGAATTTGCCGTTAATACATCACCAATATGTATCCATTTTGATAAGGAAGATCCAATCGCAATCTCTATATATCCGTTATCCCGTATAGAAAGATCAATAGGGTTACCATCCATATCATGGATGCCAACGGAATTTAATAAAGAACAGTCACCGATTAATGTAGGAATCATAAGTTCATCAGGAAGTTGTGGGTTTATCAGGTCGGGACACATTTGCTGCATTTGAGTGATTGTATGGGAATCGAAATTGTTTGTTAGATTTTCACTTGTAGTCCAATATACCCCTATTGGATATTTCTTTCTCTGCTCAATAAGAAAATCTCTATAATTTTCATAATATTTGTCGTATGCAAATGATATATATTTGGATTCTATCTTATATATATTATTATGATTAGAACCAAGCACATGTCTTTCATTCAGTATGTTTGAAACGGAATATAAAAAGGTATAAAAAGTTCCATAAAAAACTAAAATACCAGCCAACATTAGTAAAACAGATATTATAAAGAAACGTAATTTATTAAAAATACGGAGCGTACATAAATAGATAAGATTTTGAAATTTCATAATAATCTCCATTCATTTCAGGATTATAGCCGCGCGGTTATTCCCTCTTTCAGTAATAGATAAATTGGTCTTACACAAATTAGAAGAAGAGAAAAAAGGAAAATACCACAATAGATAATGGCAATATCAAAAGAAAAAAATAAATGATATTCTTCCATTAAATTTTTTTGAAAAGTGTGTAATAAAAGTAAACAAATCAAAAATATAAGGCTGCTAACTAAAACAATTGATAAAATGGATCTGATCAAACAAAAAAGCAATTGACCATTTGAATATCCAAATGCCCGGCGTATCTTCATTTCATGAATTCTTTGGGTGAGCCAGAATCGAATTACGATAGACAGGCATATAAAACAAAAAAGAAAAATGATCGCACAATATTCAGCTTCGTTTCGAAAAGGAACAGAGGAGGAGAGATAAGAGCTGCTATCCCGTGCTGCAATTTCTTTTTTTATTTTATAAGAAGGAAGCAGATATTGCGTATAGATTTCATCAACATCTGACTGGTCACTCTCTAATGTAATGGTGATTCCTGCTTTTCCATTATCCAAAAGAGATTGTTCTAGATTTGATCCAAGGCAATCTAAATAAAGAACAATAGAGTCATCGAAAATGGAACTTGTTTCGGAGCCTAAAATACCAATTACCTGATAGGGTTGACCAAATAACTTGTAATATAAATGATTATTTTTTTTATATGCATATTTTACGTCGTTTTTGCCAATCAGAATAATCGGTGTGCCAGCCTCTAACATAGAGGAATCTGCATATTGCCCTGAAAGAAGGGGATATTTTTCTTTATAAGAAGAAACAATAACCGTACAGATTCTGGAGGCTTGACATGCATTATCATATGCCATAACCCATGGAATTTTGATATTGCAATTTAGATCAGAAGTAAGGTTTGGAATATCTTTTTTCGATTGGATCGCTGTACTCAGATTTATAGTATATTTGTAATCGTATCGATTGGTATCGTGGGATTCATTCAGAATGTTTCGGAATATTAGTATGCCGAATTGTGAGGCCAGCATAGATATGACCAGACAGGTGATCATTGCGATACCGGATATCCGATAACGGGTACATTCTATTTTAATGGATTGTAACCAATGTATCATAAGCACTTTCTCCTATGCATAAGCAAATAACTATTCAGAACTATGCAAATGCAATCGTTCTGAATAGTTGTATGTTAATTTGCCATCATTTGTTTTAACTCATTTTTATCTTGTTTCTTTTGTAAATATTGTTCCCATTTTGTTAATTTCTGTTGTATCCATGCCTCCGAAGTTGCGATCGTTCCGGGAATTGCAGTCTCGGATATATAGCATTCGCTGACTCCTGAAAAATTTAATAAAACAGACGAATCACAGGTCTTGTCGATTGTAATAGATTTTAAAAGATCTTCTCCTTTGGCATCTTTCGTTATGGTCAAAGTAATTTCACCATCTTCTATATAGTACGAATATAGAAGTTTGCTTTCTTTTGTGCAATCGACCTTAAGGGATTCTATTCCATTCATATATGGAGTATCTTTTTCATAGGAGCCAGACCAACCGGTATAATTTACCCAATCGGAACTTGCCAAATATAAATATAAAAGACAGCCAATAATCAGTGTGAAACAAAAAATAGATAATATTTTTTTCTTAAAGGTACTCATACTTATTTAAGTTCAAGAGTAAGGCTATTTCCAATTGGTCGATATGAATCATCTTTTAAATTATGATAGCTTACAAATCGATTGCCACCATTGGAAGATAAAAATTTTGAAATATACCCCAAATCTTGTCCGGATGTGCTGTTCTTTGCCGTATTATTTTTGTAAGAAAAAATACCGACGTATGCAATAACATCTGTTGCTCCATTAGAATCTGTTGTTGCACCAGCATTATTGTCTTTGACACCGGTTAATGTATAATTCATTGTATAAGATCCTTTTTTTACGCTATTAGATTTGGCAAAGGCACATATTGCTGTAGATAATATAAGGCTGCAAATTAAAATTACTGAAAATGTTTTTTTCATAATGTGATCCTCCTTAAATAACTATTTCTGATACTTTTCTCTTGCGGATTTTGGTTCCTTTGGCTGATAACAGTATTTTGGTGATGTAGCACATACCGCCTGTTTTGCTGCTTGTTTTCCGATTACAGCAAGTAAGTGTGATAATTGTTTCATTGATGTTTCCCTCCTCTCTTTGGTTATGGTATTTGTTCATGAATGTGACTGTGAGCGATGCTCACTATGTATTGTTAATACTGCTATGCTCATCAATGAACAAGTCAGGGTACTTGCAGCATTGATCGAATGGAGAGAACATAACAGTACAACAATTGTAAATAAGATGGATAGGATAAAAATGTTTCTGCGATTTCTTCTTATCTGATCCATTGTGAGTGGCTTGTTTGGATGTTCTACAGGAGCGTATTTATAAATTAATACATAATAAACAATCTGAAGAAATCCAATCGCTATATAAAAATGGGGAAAATATGTAAGAGCATTGCCAAACCCAATCGACAAAAGATAGGTGAATAATGTCATTACAGTGCAACCTAATCTGGTGGATGCATGATAGCCTCCTGTATAGCGACGTATGAAAAAATAGGACGCTATATGCAGAAGGGTTCCGGTCATCTGATGCAGGAGTGCTCCTAATATCAAAAGTAGAAAGGTTTGTTCCATAGAGTAGATTAGAGTATCATATCCATATTGACAAATTTCCCATTCTTGTTCCGGTATCTGCTGTTGACGCACTAAAAAATCAGCTATCTTACAGGAAAGAAAATGACTCATAAATTAAGTCCCCCTTTTTCTGTCATGATAACTGATTTCTTATATATTACAACAGGGTTGGCACGCTTTGTAGGATTTTAGGCACACTTTGTAGAATCTGGTAGAATTATGGTGGTTACAAAGTAAGAATCCATCTCGTATTGTTGATAAATACCATCAAGTGACTGCACAATCTTACGGACGCTTTTGACACCCAATCCATGCTGTTTCTTGTCCGTTTTGTTTGTAAGAAGAGAGGGATTGGTGGCTAATACCGAAGTTTCAATATAATTCTTGATGGTTATATAACACATTCCTTTGTTTTGTTGAAGCTGTAGGAGAATCTTTCGGTTATCGGTATTCTGCCTGCATTCGGCTTCAATGGCATTGTCGAGGAGATTAGACAAAATGATACCAAGATTCAGCTCTAGAGAAGTGTCTATAGTTCCACTAATATTAACATAATACATAATATTGAGTTTTTTACATTGCTCAGATTTCTCATTTAATACATGATTGAGGATGTTGCTGCTTGTATATACATATGTAGTATGAGACAATTGTTTTTGTGTGACATCAGTTATATAAGACTTAGCTTCTGCAAGATGGTTCTGCTCTAAAAGTCCTTGTAGGATTGAAAAGTGTCTTGTTAAGTCATGTTGAAGAATGCGGTTATTATCGTATAGTTCCGTGATTCGGTTTAACATGACTTCTTCTTCCTGTAGGCGGGAGAGTAGTTTGGTATTTTCTAATTCTTTCTGATGCTGCAAGTTCATTTGATAGACACAGATGGTAACTGCAACACTGATGGCACAGATACCAATGGTTACAATTAGAAGCTGGGTTTCTTGTGATATAGTGAGGTTTCCTGTTTTGGTAATATTAATGAGAACCGAGCAGGAGAATAGAATTCCAGCAAATAAAAAGGCTGCGATTAGACAGAATTGATATGTAATAGATTGCTTTCGTAATAATGTAGATGCTATAAATAGAAAGATAAAAAACACAATCTTGTGAAGAAGTAATAAAAATAGGCGGGGTACACCCAGTGAACACAATTGTTCAATACTTATCTGTGTAAAGGAGACAATACTATAAGTTACAAACATGTTTGAAAATGTAAGAAGTATAAGAAAAATCAGGGATACGAAGACTTTTCGGCTGATCGATCTGTTCAAAAGAAAAATCGAAAAGAGAAAACAAATTGTAAATATAATACTATCCTGTATCACAGAGTCTGTTGTGCTATCCTGTAAATATCCTAAAACAGCAATAAATACAATGGTAATTGCTGCAAATATTTTGTTATTGGTAATGCGGGTATTTCTTCCTAATGTAAAAGTAATGAAGAGAATGCCATATGCAGCATCTAAGTAATTCGCAATATATTCCGCAAGTTTATATATGAATTCCATGAACAAACCTCTCTAATTGTCTTGAATATTGTAATTTGATTTCATCAATACGGTCTCTGCTGACCGGCAGAAGTTTCTTATCATCTAAGAGTACTCCTTTAGAAGAAAGCCGGTAGATGTAGCGGACATTGACTAAATAACCGACATGAATACGGACAAAGCCATAGTCTGTCAGGCGTTTATCGTAATCGGACATCTTCGCCCGGATGTGATATACGCCGTTGGTCGTATAGATATCTAAGTAATGCCGGATGCTTTCTATATAGATAATATCTGTGATCTGGCATTTGATCGTAGAGGAACCATTTCTGATATCAAAGAGGAAGGTCTCATTTGCCAGTTTGGCAGTCAGGGCAGGCATGGCTTCTGCAAGCTCTTCCTGCAAATGTGACTTACGAATGAAGCGGAAAGGACTGCATTTCACTGCTTCGAATACCATATTGTCATGATTGGTGACAAACAGGATTGGAAGAAGTGGATATTGGTTAGATAATGTGTTGGCAACTGTAATGCCGTCGCCTTCCGGCATATCGATATCTAACAAGAGTGCATCTGGTACAGACTGCGTAAAAGATTCGAATAGATCGTGCGGGTTATCAAATTCCGATATTATAAAATTCGTCTGTAGCGAAGAGGAAATCTGATTCAATGTATCCGTAATATGTTTGCGATCTAGTGCCTGATCATCGCAAATAGTAATGTGCATATGGTATCTCCTTATAATGTCATAAAACGAAATAAATTTAACTTTCTGTATTGCATTATACCAAAGCAAAACAGGAATGCAAGAAGCAACTGCTACATAAATATTAAGAGCATTGCCCTTTTCTTGTAAATCCGATCGAGATATGATACAATAATCATTAATTATCGTTAATTGAAAGAGATGGAGAAGAACATGCAGTTTCGACCATGTATTGATATACATAATGGACAGGTAAAGCAGATTGTTGGAGGTTCTTTGTTAGATGCCGGTAATCAGGCAAAGGAGAACTTCGTGGCAACGCAGGATGCCGCATTTTATGCGGATTTGTACCGTAAGACGGGAATCCGGGGTGGTCATATTATTCTGCTTAACAAGGCAGGAACGGAATATTATGAGGCAGATGTAGAACAGGCACGTCTTGCACTCCATACATATCCGGGTGGACTACAGATCGGTGGAGGAATTACGGCAGAGAATGCAGGTGAATTTCTTAATATGGGTGCAAGCCATGTGATCGTGACATCTTATGTATTCCGGGATGGACAGGTAGATTATGAACGGCTGCAGGCACTATACAAGGCAGTTGGGAAGGAACATCTGGTATTAGACTTAAGCTGCCGCAAGAAGGATGGAAGATATTATATTGTGACAGACCGCTGGCAGAAGTTCACGAATGAGGTTGTCTGCAAAGAGACGATAGAGAAGTTACAGGAATATGCGGATGAATTCCTGATTCATGCAGTGGATGTGGAAGGGAAAGCGAATGGTGTAGAGGAAGAATTAGTGGCTATGCTTTCCGAAGAGGCAGATATTCCGATCACTTATGCGGGCGGTGTGGGATCGTATGAAGATATTGAGACGATCCGGACACTTGGCAAGGGGAGACTGAATGTGACAATTGGAAGTGCACTTGACTTATTCGGGGGTTCTTTGAATTATGATAAAGTGCTTTCTATGATGGACAAAGGATAAGTAGAAAGTAGGGATAGATAGGAATGGACAGGAATCATGAAGAATAAGATATGGAATTTTGTAACAGATAAGTATGTGTATGTAGTTACCTTTGTGATCGCACTTTGTATGATGATTGGTGCATGGATCATAGGAGAGATCGGACCATTTGGCGGCAAATGTCTGGTGGTCGTAGATGGAGTACATCAGTATCTTCCGTTTTTCTCGGATTATCAGGAGAAGTTGAAGACATTAGATACCTTACAGTATACAATGGATGTGGGTCTTGGCAATAATTTTGTGTCGCTTTGGTCGTATTATCTGTCGAGCCCATTTAACCTTATTATTTTGTTATGTGCGAAGTCGCATCTGCCGATGGCACTCAATCTGATCATATCGGCTAAGATTATATTAGCTGCAGTTAGTTTTGCTTATTTTCTGATGCATGCCGGCAAACGCCCAAGGAAGAATCCGGGAATTATTGCATTTTCACTGTTTTATGCATTTAGCAGTTATGTAGTAGGATATTATTGGAATCTGATGTGGTTAGATTGTATCTTTATCTTCCCGATCATTATTCTTGGGATGGAGAAGATGTTTACAAAGAACGACAGCAGAATGTATATACTGGCATTGTTGTATAGCTTTGTATGTAACTATTATATCAGCTTTATGATATGCCTGTTTCTGATGTTGTGGTTCTTTGTGCAGCGGTTTCGTGGAATCAAGGATTTCTTTGTGAAAGGAATCCGGTTTGCGATCGCATCGATCACCGCAGCGCTGATGAGTGCAGTTGTCCTGATACCGGCCTATATGGGAATCATGACAACGGCCTCTGCGGATTTTGCATTTCCAGAATGGAATTTCTACGGATCGTTTGCAGATACATTGCGTTCCCATCTGTTCTGCTCTGAGGTGATGACGAATCAGGTAGGCGATGCCGGAACGAACCTGTATTGTGGTATCTTTACGATATTGTTAGCATTTATGTTCTTCTGTATGAGGAAGATCTCCTTAGAGAAGAAAGTAAAATACGGTATTTTGCTGGTATTATTTGTAGTCAGTTTCAATAACGAACTGCTCAATTATATCTGGCATGGTTTCCATAACCAGTATGGAATTCCGAACCGGTTTGCATTTTTATATATCTTTGTATTGTTGGTTATGGCGTATGAAGTGTATCTGAAACGGAAACAGATTCGATTATATATGGTGGTCGCTGGATATGTGTTAAGTATGTTGTTTGTGATCTTCTGTTATTATAATGCAGAGACCGTATATCAAAACCGCACTTATATTCTGACCGCTTCTTTACTTACAGTGTATCTGATCTTATTTACGTTGTATATCAGGGTGCCGGCGAAACGGGCCTTATTTGAATATCTGTTAGTGTTCGTTGCAATCGTGGAGATGGCGGCGAATGGATTGTTTGGATTCGGTCAGGTAGGAAGTTCGGATCCGGAGTATTATTATGGAGATACCGATACGTTTGAGACATTGAAAAGCCGGGTGGAAGAGAACGATCAGGGATTATACCGTTCGGATATCTTAGAGCCGCTCTTAGTGGATGAGGCGACCTGGTATAACTTAAAGAGTGTGGGAATCTTCGGTTCTACCGTTCGGGGAGAGCTGGTAGACATTATGGGGAAGCTTGGATTCTATACGGGTGCCAATGAATACCTGTACTATGGAGCAACTCCGGTAACGAATGCACTGTTCGGTGTCAAGTATGTATATACCAGAGATACGGATTTTGTGAATGTCGATATGGATTACTATGATCAGGAAGATAAGTTTTCCGTATATAAGAATAATTCGACTTTGCCAATTGGATATATGGTGAAGGAGGATGTTTTAGATTATGACACAGAAGATAATGGACCATTTACCGTACAGAATGAATTATGTGGGGCATTATCCGGTGTGGAACCGATCTTTGTTTCAATCTATGATGACATGCAGTTAGAGACATATGGAACAAATGTTAACGTAGAGTTAACAGAAGGGTTCAACGCGAATTACAGTAACGGTAGTGCAAGTGCAAGAGCAGATATGATCTTCACAATCCCGAGGGATATGGATTTCTATGTAAACTGCCGGGGCAGCAATGTACACAAGATCGCATTGCTGATCGATGGTAAGGAAGTAGCATTTGACCGGTACCAGGGACAGATCTTCCGGGTTGGTAATGTCAAGGCAGGGCAGACGGTAGATGTGCAGTTTGTACTAAATGACGGCGAGAATATGAGTGGATCGCTATACTGCTATCCGATGGAGTTCTTACCGGAGCAGTTTGACCAGTTCTATGAGAATCTGGCAGATGAGACATTAGATGTGACCAATTTCAAGGATTCGAAGATAGAAGGCAATCTTCATGTAAAAGAAGATGGTGTATTTATGACATCCATTCCGTATGATGACGGATGGACCATTTATGCAAATGGCGAGAAGTTAGACAGCCTGGTTGTGTTAGAGGGATTCTTAGGTGCAGAATTACCGGCAGGGGATTATGAGATTAAGATGGTATATCATTGTCCGGGACTGCTGCGGGGATTGATCGCAACAGTACTTGGCATATTATGTTTTTATGGTATCTATAGAATGGAACAATATATGAGAAGGAAACAAGGGATTAGAAAGGAGACTGTGTCGTATGAAGTAGAAGATCAGATTAATGTGTAAGGGAACGACAGGAAGAATGAAAAAGTAACAATATTTTAGGAAACGGGGGTTATGTATTATGGAAAAGAGTAAAGGATTGTCCAGATTAAAGGCAATTTACTTCTTGTTGGTAGGAATTTTGGTGATTGCAGTTGTTGCAGGGTCATCGATCATTTTAAAGAAGATGGGAGCAAATGATGCAAGAAACACGGTGATGATATTAGCAGTGATCGTGATCATACTGACGCTCGGAATCTCGGCGGTTATGCTTAAGTTCATGCAGGATGAGGAGAAGCAGTCTGCAGTGAAGAGTGATAAGTATAAGAAATTATTCCTGAATCTGCCGGTTGGTTTCGCACAGGCACAGATTCTTCGGGATGCCCAGTCAGGACGCAATATGGGATACCGGATCAGTGATGCCAATGAGACATTTGGAAGATTATTTGACTTAGATATTTCCGATTATTATGACAAAGTGATCTCGGAGAGCCGGGTTGAGGTATTACAGGATATCAATGCCTGGTTCGAGGCGTATAACAATTCCGGTACCAAGCAGGGAGAACTGTTGGCCGTTGAGATTACAATGGAGCGTCTTAACAAGGTATTTAATATTGTTATGTATAAGTCGGAAGCGGATTATATCAATATGGTAGTTATTGATATTACGGAGCAGAAAGAGACAGAGAATAAGCTGTCAAAGGCAATTAAAGATGCCAACGCAGCTTATAAGACACAGTCGGAATTCCTTGCGAACATGTCGCATGAGATCCGTACACCGATCAATGGAATTCTCGGTATGTTACAGCTTACCTTAATGGCGGATGATCTGCAGGCAGATTACCGGGATAACTTAACAACAGCAAAGAATTGTGCAGACACCTTATTGCGTCTGATCAATGATATCTTAGACATCTCGAAGTTAGAGGCAGGTAAGTATAATCTCCGGGAAGAGAATTTTGATATTAGGGCGATTATCGAAGAGACCGTTGCAGCACAGATTCCGATTGCCAACGGCAAGGGTCTTGGATTAGACTGTACGTTTGGCAGTAACATTCCGAAGTTGGTACGTGGTGACGGACAGAGAATTCAGCAGGTACTTAACTGTATGCTTTCAAATGCGATCAAGTTCACCAATGAGGGTGGTGTCCGTGTGAAGGTTGCCTGCTTAGATGACGGAATGGATAAAGTAAAACTGCGTATGGCAGTAGCCGATTCCGGTATTGGTATCTCAGATGAGGATAAGAACAAGCTGTTCATCCGGTTCTCACAGGTGGATTCTTCCGATACCCGTAAATATGGCGGTTCCGGTCTGGGGTTGGTTATTACCAAACAGATCGTAGAATTGATGGGTGGCAGCATTACGGTACAGAGTAAGGAAGGACTTGGTTCTACTTTCATTGTGGAAGTGCCGCTTAAGTTAATTAAGGCAGCAGATGTGGAAGTAGAGGAGAGTGCGGCAACGGAAGAAGAGCCGGCAGTATTCTCATTAGCAGGACATTCCAGAGCAAGAATTTTAGTAGCAGAGGATGAGCCGGTGAACCAGCAGGTAATTGGTAAACTGCTTGGTATGGCAGGTTACTCTTATGATATTGCTGAGAACGGAGAAAAGGCAGTCGAGTTATTCAAACAGAAAGAATATCAGGCAGCATTATTTGATGTACAGATGCCGGTTATGGATGGTCTTGCTGCAACACAGGAGATCCGCGCGATTGAGCTTCGGGAAAACCGTAAGCGTCTTCCGATCATTGCAGTAACGGCAAGAGCGATGTTTGGAGATAAGGAGCGTATCTTAGAGGCGAAGTTAGATGATTATATTGCAAAACCGTATAATCTGAATGATGTGGTTGAAACCTTGAATAAGTACGTGGACAAAGAATAACAGAAGAGTGTTTTTTACAAATTAATATGGAAAGATAGAAAGAGTTGTGATGGATGAATATGTTGTCATATTCCGAAGTCACAGCTCTTTTTTTTATAGGAAAGATAGGGATAAGGAGTTGCAGGTGGTTTTTACTCTGTATAGGATCGGGCTGATCGGTAAGAAAAAATATGAATATTACATACGAAAAGAATAATTATGAATATAAATTCATAAGTTTGACCATTTGTTCATAAAGTTATGAAATAATTACCCCATTTATGACTTTTCTGGTCAAAATTATGACCAAAAAAGGGCAGAAACTGGAAAATTATGCATTTTTGGTCATAATTATAGACAAGAGAAAATTAAGCGATTATAATAGCAAAAAATCATAAAGGAGGGTATAAATGATAAACGCAATCTGTTATGTTTTCATATCAATATTGCTGATAAGAGCAGTGTATACGGATGTACTATGGGGCAGGATTGAAAACTGGGTAGTGGGAATTGGAATGGTTGGCGGTATGACATATATTGTTGTGACAAAAGGATCAATGGATATGTGGGATGCCGGAAAGCATGTGCTCCTGTTAGGGCTTATGATGTATGTTCTGTACCGGATCGGAGGACTTGGGGCAGGAGATGTTAAGCTGATGATCATGGCAGGAATGTGGATGCCGCAATATGGTTTCCGGATGGCGGCGGGAGCATTTTTCATAGGTGCAGGGATCGCATGTGGGAGAATGATGATCCGCTGGATTCAGAAACAAAGGGTATATATCCGTGGCGAGACGATTCCGTTTGCTGTTCCGATCGCATGCAGCTTTGCAGGATGTTTAATATCAGGAGGAAGGATATGATTCGAATTGGTGTTATGGATGAAGAAGAAGGATATGTCAGCAAATTAACGGCATATCTGAACCGCGTCAATAAGGGAACCATGCAGTGCTGTGCATTTACAAAGAAAGAGGGGATATTAACAGGATTGAAGGATCACAGATGGGATGTGTTAGCAGCAACTGACAGAGCGTTCGTAGAAGAAGTGTTGGAAGAAGATGACAGTGTGTGTGGCATCTGGCTGACAGGACAGGAGCATGCATTGGTGGATGGGATATACTGCATATATCGATATCAGAGTGGGGCATCTATTGCAGAGGAATTGAATCGTATTCTGCATCGGGAAGGGTTGTATAGATCCGGTGATTGCAAGGTGGTTGCAGTCTATTCGCCGGTCGGCAGGTGCGGTAAGACAATGATGCTGCTTGACTATGTCAGGAATCAGCCGCAACGGCAGTGGTTGTATATCGGTATGGAGGATTATGGCGAGATAGATAAAGAGTCGGGCGACGAACTGCTGTATTACATAAAAGAGCGTCGCACGGAGAAAGTGATCGAGAAGATAGAGCGATCGGATGGCGTGATGGCTTCTCCGTTTTCTCCGTTTGACAGCAAGACGGTCAATCGGGAGGACGCGGTGTGGCTTATGGAAGTATTGAAGCAACAGACAAAATATCAGGGCGTATGGCTGGATATTGGCACAGGGATATTGCAACAGATCGAAGTGCTCACGGTGTTTGATAAAGTCATTGTGCCATATCTGTCTGAGCAGACAGCACTTAAGAAAAAGGAACATTTTATTGAGCTTGTGAAAGCGTATGGATTAGAGGAATGGTTGGAACAGGTTCATTTTCTTGATATGCAGGATGCGGACCGGTTGTCATCCATCGTGGAATAAGGAGGTGAAGTATGAATCAGGTGATCTGGCAGGAGAAAGAGCAATTACGGCGTGAGTTATACCTGCAATTTAATCAATGTGGAGAATTAAGTGATGAACAGATGGAGAACATGATTGAAGAAAAGGTGATGGAACTTAGCCGGAAACGGTACATCTCTATTGCAGAACGGCAACAGATCAAAGAGGAGTTATTTAATGTCTTCCGCAAGTTAGATGTACTGTCCGAGCTGTTGGAAAATGATGAGATCTCGGAGATCATGGTAAATGGAGAACAACGCATCTTTATCGAAAAACAGGGAAAGATCTATCAGGTTCCGGAACAGTTTGCATCGGAAGAGAGACTCCGTAATGTGATCCAGCAGATTGTAAGCAGTTGCAACCGGATTGTAAATGAGACGGTGCCGATCGTAGATGCCAGGCTTAGAGATGGATCCCGTGTGAATGTGGTGCTTCCCCCTGTTGCCTTAGATGGTGCGGTTATGACGATCCGGAAATTTCCAAAGGAATTCTTTACCATGACGAAGTTAGTCCATATGGAATCCATTACGAAGGATGCAGCAATGTTTTTAGAGAAGTTAGTAAAGGCAAGATATAACATCTTCATAAGCGGAGGAACCGGAAGCGGAAAGACCACATTTTTAAATGTATTAAGCAATTATATTCCGTCTGATGAGAGAGTGATTACGATCGAGGATTCCGCCGAACTGCAGATCAAAGGAATTCCCAATCTGGTGCGGTTAGAGACAAGAAATGCCAATGTGGAAGGGGAAAATGCAATTACCATGTCTGACCTGATTAAAGCGGCATTGCGGATGCGTCCCACACGGATCATTGTTGGAGAAGTCAGAGATCAGGCGGCAATGGATATGGCGAATAGCATGCTGACCGGTCATGACGGGAGCATCAGTACCGGGCATGGTAACTCCGCAGAAGAGATGATGCTCCGGCTCGTGACAATGATCCTTATGGGGTACGATATGCCGGTACTGGCGATCAAACAACAATTAGCGGCGGCAATCGATATTGTTGTTCACCTCGGTAGACTGCGGGATAACAGCAGGCGGGTACTTGAGATCAGCGAAGTGGCAGGAGTGGCTGACGGAGAGATCATACTACGCCCCATCTATCGTTTTCATGAAACATCAAATGGAAAAGGGAAGGTCGTTGGAAGTCTGCAGCGGGAACAGAATCTGCTACATACGGAAAAATTGTTGATGAGTGGAATATGGGAGGAAAGTCTGGATGACCAAAAGAAATTATGAACAGTACCGGTTTGACGTAACAGACTGGTTAGAATACATCATACGGGTTAGCGGGATGACCGGTGTGATCGGTTATCTGTTCTATGATTCTGCAAAAGCGATTGTTCTGGCAATACCGATCGGCCTCTGGCAGTACAGTAGTCTGAAACGATACAAGACAAAGGAACAGAAACAGCGGATTGCCATGCAGTTCCGGTCATTGATGGAAGGACTGGTGACTTCGCTTACTGCAGGATATTCTTTGGAGCATGCTTTTTTTGAAGTAAAGAAGGATATGTCTTTTATCTATGCAGGGGAGACGGAGATCATGGAAGAATTAGAATGGATCTTATCAGGAATAGACCGCAATGTTCCGATCGAGGAGCTGTTAAAAGACTTTGGAGAACGGAGTGGAAGTGAGGATATCCGGAATTTTGCAAACGTAATCCGTGCAGCTAAGAAAAGTGGTGGCAATCTGATCCATATCATACAAAAGACGGTACATAGTATTGCTGGCAAAATGGCGGTGGAAGAAGAGATTGCGACGATGATCGCAGCAAAGAAATTAGAGCAGAAGATCATGCTTGTTATGCCGTATGGGATATTGGGATATCTGCGGTTGACAAATGGAGAATTCCTGACGGTGCTATACCATAATGGCATTGGCATGTGTCTGATGACCATTTTTCTGACAGGCATTTATCTGGCAGGAATCTGGGCGGAAAGGATTATGGATATACAGATATGAGAGTTGTGAATATAGGGGTGTATGTTGTAATCCTTGCAGGAATGGTTCTTTGGTATCTCGATCACAAAAAGGTATGGGAGAATCCGGTTGGCAAAGGAATTACAGCGTATCCGGTTCTTTTAGGGATTCTGCTTATAGCCAATAGTGCAAGCTTTGTCATGACTTTTGTGGAGAACAGGGAAGAACAATTCATTATGAGGCAGGGATATGCCGGGGATGAGATACCGGTAACGGTCAGGCTGGAAAAGGATGATGTAACAGAAGAATATATATTACCGGTAAGCCCAAGGCGGTACGACAGCAAAGAGACCAGGCAATTGATGGAGCAGGCATTTGAAGAATTACAGGCTCATATGAAAGGAGGAAATCCTTCCTATGAACAGATTGCAACAGATCTTAATCTGGAGCTGGATTATGAACGATATCCATTTGATGTATCGGTAGAGCCGGAAGATTATTCTTTAGTCGATGAGACAGGAAGAATACATAACAGTGAAGAAGAGTTAGAGGCATCCGGCTTTGACCGGAAGGAGATAGAACAGGGGATTTCAACTGCGGTTAAAATTACGCTGTCGTATGGTGAAGTCACACAGAACAGGACATATCCCTTAACGATCGTGTTGCAGGAGCAGGAACCGGTAGAGAGAACCTTTGCAGCGGTAAAGAAGAAATTAACGACATTAGAACAGCAAAAGGCAGGCGAAGAAGGTTTTGAATTGCCGGATATGGTAGAGGGGGTGCGGGTGATACGTACCAATGACCGGGGAATCGGTCCGTTACAGATATTGCTTTTTGGTAGTCTTATCATGGTATTCGCAGTGGTATGGGATAAGGAACAGAAGAAGCAGCAGATCCGGCAGCGGCAACAGCAGTTGTTACGGAGCTATCCGTGGTTTGTGAATGAGATGGTGTTGATGTTAGGTGCCGGTATGCAGGTTCGGTATATTTTCTCACAGATCCTTTCGGAATATCAAAAGATGCAAAGAGAGGATGACCGAATACCGCTAATGAAGGAATTAATGGTTGCAGATCAGGCATTTCATCTGGGAATGCCGGAAGAACAGATCTATTATCAGCTTGGAAGAAGATTGGGACTGTCCTGCTACACCAAATTGATGACACTACTAGAGCAGAATGTGGTAAAGGGTTCAAGAGGATTAAAGGATATCTTTGAACAGGAAGAACAGGCGGCATTAGAAGAGAGAAAGAATCTGGCAAAAAAACTTGGAGAAGAAGCCGGAACCAAGTTATTAGGTCCAATGATCGTGCTTTTGCTGATCGTTATGTTTATGATCCTGGTGCCGGCATTTATGAGTTTTTGAAGGGAGGTGAGAAATATGATAGAACGTGGCCGATCGTTATCTGCATTTTTGGAAGACGAATCCGGAATGGGTGTGGTAGAGATCATTCTGATCATCGTGGTTCTCATTGCGCTTGTAGTGATCTTCAAGCAGCAGATTACCACACTGGTAAATAATATCTGGAAGTCCATTAATAAAAATGCAAAAACAATCTATTCGTAACCCGTTGATCACCGCAAAAAAGATGTCACAAAGAAGCAAATGAACTGGGAGGTGCACTATGAAAAACAAAGGACAGACAACTGTATTTTTCTCATTGATGATCAGCGTACTGCTTCTTTTTACTTTGACTGCACTCGAAGTGGGAAGAATCTATATGAGCAAAGTGAAAGTTCAGGCAGTGGTTCATAGTGCGCAGACCAGTATATTAGCGGATTATAACCGGGAACTGTTTGAGCGGTATCATTTATTATTCTATGATCCGACTTATGGAACAGGAAGTATGGCAGTTGCAGAAGAAAAAATATCGGACTATATGGAGGAATCACTGAATGGAGGAGCTACCACATTATACGAATACCGGGTGGAGGATGTTGCGTTGACGAATGTATCTACAATCATGGATGAGGATATGAAGCAGTTAAAGGAACAGATCCGGCAATATGAGAAAACGGCAGGTGTGATTCAAAAGGCGAAGGATATCTGGAATAAGACGGCAGAAGGTGCAGATGACCGGAAGAGAGCAGAGGAGGAGACAGAGCGAAATGGGAGGGAGATTCCGCAGATGGATTCTACCCGGGAAGACGATGCAGCGGATCATGCGGAATCCGAAGGAGAAGAGGAGGTAGATGATCCAAGGGAGACATTACAGGAATCTCTAAAATCGGGAATTCTGGCATATGTATTGCCGGCAAATATATCGGTTTCAAAGAGCAAGAGAGATTATTCAGATTCCCCATCAAACCGGTATACATTCTTCGGACAGACAGATACAGAAATTGATTTCTCAGACATTACAAAAATGAAAACACGATTGCATAGTACATCTGAATGGCTGCAGATCAATCCGGTCGATCAGTTTGTGTTTGCGGATTATACAAATGCACATTTTTCCAATCTTGTGTACGAAAAAGAGGGGAGTGTTATGCCTTGCGAGACAGAATATATCATAGTGGGAAAAGATAACGATCATGCGAATATCGAGACTGTTGCAAAGCAGATTACCTGGCTGCGGCTGCCGGTAAATTATGCATATCTTTTAAGCGATGATGTAAAGAAAAGTGAGGCACTTACTGTGGCTGCCGCCATATGTACGGCAACGGGAACTCCCGCGTTTATGGAGGTGGTGAAATATCTGTTGCTTGGCTGTTGGGCATATGGAGAGTCATTACATGAGGTAAAGCTGATGTATGCCGGAGAAAAGATCCCATATACAAAAAATGCCTCCAATTGGTATACCGATCTGAGAAGTCTGGCAGGAAACGGTACTGCGCCGGACTGTGAGAATGGAATGGATTACGAGGATTATTTAATGATCCTGCTTGCAAAAGAAGCAAATAAAGAGATTGTGTATGCAAGAATGTTAGACGTGATAGAAAAAAATCTGCAGATGGATATGCCAACATTTCGAATTACTGATCTGATCGGAAAGGCAACGATACAGGGAAAAGTTACGGTAAATCCTTTGTTTGTTACAAGAGGGAATGGAGAATTATATGAATATTATTTTGAAGAGCCGTTTTCTTATTGTGAATGATCATTCTTATATATTTCAAAGAGTCCTTATACAGAATGTCAGCATTTATTCAAAGATTAATTAAAATCTCCCCCAAACACGAACGTATTCCTGTATAAGGGCTGTTTGAAATATATAAGAGAGGATGTGATGATACGAATATACATAATAAGGGTTCTGTAACCGTAGAAGCCGGTCTGGTCGTGCCGCTATTCCTATTCTTCTTATTCACCGTGGTTAAATTCTATGGAATGATTCTTGCGGAGGCAAAGATTCATCAGGCACTTGCGGAGGCAGCGGGATATACGGCTCAGTACAGTTACTTAGAACAACAACTTAGGAAAGAAGATCACCAATATACGGCAGGTAACGCAGGAATATTATTATCTCAATTCCGGGATTATATCGGTGATGATGTATGGGTTGAGAATAATGTATCAGGTGGGAAAAATGGCGTTGTTATATCGAAGAGAACAGATGGCACAAATCCCAAAATATTCTATGCACAGGCCGATTACAGCTTTGGCATGGACATCCCTTTTTTGGGAACATATCGGATGCGAAGAACAAATGTGATCAAACAGAAAGCATTTTTAGGATTTGAACCGGGAGAGGAAGAGGATTGTTATGTGTTCATTACACCGAATCAGGAAGTGTATCACATGAGAAGAGATTGTACCCATCTCGAATTGAAGGTTCGGAAAACATCCGGTACGGCGGGATTATCTCCGTGCCGGTATTGTGGCAGAAGAAAGACAGGGAATTATTATATTGCAAAGGATGGCAGGGTATATCACTGTAACCGGGATTGTAGTGGATTGAAGCGGACTGTTTCAAGGGTACGAAAAAAAGAAGTGCCGGGATTAGGCCCCTGTCAAAGATGTGGGAGGTAGGTTGGAAAATGATATACAACAGACAGAGGAAAAACAGGGGAAGTATCGTAGTAGAAATGACCATATTGATGCCGGTTTTCCTGCTATGTGTGTTTCTATATATTACAGCATTTCTCTATTATGTGGAGGCGGCAGAGCAGATGTATCTTGCATCGGCCGCATTATATCAGGAATACATTTTGACTACAGATGATGCTGGGGCGGATGAGGTTTCTATTTATAAGAGAGGTGGGACAAGTGTTGCAACAGTAGAGAGATCGGAAAGATATGCGGATGTTAAAGTGGAACTTAGGAAAGATGCCGGTAATCCAATCCAGAATCTAAGGAGGTGGCAAAGTATTGCAGATGCAGTTGATAAAAGAGGGGATTCATAGTTATCTTGTGATTCCAAGAGAGACAGAATCAGGGGAAACGTATGAGAATCAGTTATTTCAGTATCATGATGTACCATATTTTCTATCGTATGAGATCAGAACCATGAACGGACAGAGTAGTCTGTACTATCGGTTGCAATGGCACACAAGTTTATATTCAGTAATGGGGCACCTTCCGTTTACATATGAACGGGTGTATCGCATGGTGGAATCGGTGATAGACGCTATATGTGTATTAGATGATTACTTGTTAGAACCCGATGGAATTGTGTGGGATAGCAGGGCGGTTTTTATGGATGTAGAGACGGGCGGTCTGCAATTTTGTTATTATCCGGATCGGGATGTTTCCCAAGGGGAACTTCGGGATCTTATTACAGAGTGGTTACAGTATATCGACAAAAAGCAGGATGACATTGTGTTGTTGGTAATGGGATTTTATGATGTGGTGACGGAACAGGAAATGACAAAAGAGGCACTTGTAGGATTCCGGGAAAAGATGAAAAGACATCAGAGGGGGAGTCGTGATTGTTTATCTGAACAAAGGAAAGAGGAAAGGGTATCCGGTGAGGGGAGGGTAATAACAGAGCAGGAAAATTCGTATCCATCTGAAAAAGAAAATGTCCCTAAAGAGTTAAGCAAAGCACGACGAGAAAAAGGAAATGAATTAAAGATATGGAATAAACAAAGAAGTCATAAACCGCGGCTTTTGTTCCTTGTGACGGGCATAGTTGCATTAGCAGATCTGGTATTGCTTATAGGTTGGATTGCCGGTGTGCTTTCCTATGTGTATATGAGATATCTGTTGATTGGAATTGTACTGCTTGTGGGTCTGGTAATTGGGTTGATGCCGGATAAGGAGAAGGAATCAGTAGATGAGATTATGCAGGAATATCTACAGCGTAATAATGAGCGTGTTAAGATACGAGCTGACAGATTGCAGGAAAAACCAGTGCTGACAGGGCAGGGAGGACAAGAAATATCCATGGACAAGGAGGCTACTTCGCGGATAGGGGAAACGACGCTATTGTCCCAAGTGGATGAAATGGCAGACACAGACAATCATCTTGTTGCAGAACATACAAATAAGATCCTGCATCTGGAATCGTTGGAAAAAGATCGTTACCCTGCAATTACATTACAAAATGGAACGGTTGTAATCGGGAGCATGGCAGAAGGCTGCACATATGTATTAAAGGAACGCGGAATCAGCCGGTTACATGCAAAGATCATGGAAAAAGCAGATGGTATATATCTGTTGGATCTTAATTCTACCAACGGCACATATCTAAATGGAGAAGAAGTGGAAGCAGGCAAAGATTACAAAATAGAAGAAGGCGACCTAGTCGCCTTCGCAAAGTGTGAATATTATGTTGTATTGGAGTGAGAAGAAGGGTAGCTTACTTCAGCTTCCCATTTGAACGGACGGTTACATGCAGGTTCTTACTTAAGTTGTTGATCTTGTTAAGAACACGTTTTTTAGAGGAGCCGGTCAGCGGATGCGGCTGGTAATCATTGCAGGAAGAAGAACCTGATAACGAGCAGGCAATGACTTTGGCATCTTTTTTCTTCTGAAGCTTGCCGTTTTTGATGTAGAATTTCTGTTGGAAGATCATGGTATCTTTATCCGCAGGATTCGTATTACCGCCGAAGCAGAAGTTGCCAAGACTGTATACGATATAACGGCCTTTGTATTCTTCAATTCCCTGTAAGACATGCGGGTGATGTCCTAATACGAGAGTTGCACCTGCGTTGATCGCACTGTGAGCGAGCGATTTCTGGTGCTGGTTTGGGTGGTATTCCCGTTCGATTCCCCAGTGGAAGCTGGTGATAATGATCTTGGCGCGTTTCTTTTTTGCAGTCTTCACAGCGGTTGCTACGGTTGATGCAGAGGCACCCTGCAATTGACTGAAACCAAGAAATGCAATCTTGACGCCTTTCACTTTCTTGTAGACAATCGTGGAGTTGTAGCAGTATGGAATCTTATTCTTCTTAAGCGTTTTTGTCGTGTCCGTAAATCCCTGCCTGCCATAGTCCATAGAGTGATTGTTGGCAAGGGTGACAACTTCAACAGAACCTTTTTTCAGAATCTTAGCATAAGAAGAAGGCCCTTTAAAAGCAAATGTCTTTGGGGAGCGGTTGGAGGAGGTTGTAAAGGTACCTTCTAAATTAACAATTGTGATATCATCCTTGGAAAAGACAGGTTTCACTTTTTTCAGAAAGTAAGCACTGCCGTGTTTGCGATAATAGGAATCGAAGGTATGATGAATCGTTGGATCAATTCCTAATGTACAGTCTCCGGCAGCACTGATCGTAATCGTAGTTGTATTGCTGTTGGAATGATCTGTTTTTGTAGCCTGAACCGTCATTGGTAAAGCCAGTAACATGCAACAGAAAAGAAAACTTTGTAGTATCGTTGATTTTTTCATGGAAATCCCCCTTATTAGTGTTAGCTGATCGCAATTCTTGTTACATTTAAAAATACCACATTTCGTATGGCAGTTCAATGACAATTCCACAAAAAGGACAGGAAACCATTGTAAAAATACTCATTTTCCGTTATACTAAATGTGGTATTTTGGCGGACATACATGATCGATCTGGCAGAAAGGATAATGTATGAATAGCAGCGGGAGGTGAATCCGACGAAGATCAATATTTACTATGGCGGAAGAGGGGTTATGGAAGACCCTACAATATATGTACTGAATAAGATGACCGAAGTGTTAAAAGAACTTCGCGTTGAGGTGAATCGATATAATATATTTGAACATAAGAATGCAATTGCAACCCTTCCGGCAACTTTGAAAGAGGCAGATGGCGTCATTCTTGCGGCATCGGTGGAATGGTTTGGAATTGGTGGCTATATGCAACAGTTCTTAGATATGTGCTGGTTATATGCAGACAAAGAATTAATGAGGAATCTATATATGCTTCCTGTCGTTATGGCAACGACGTATGGAGAGAGGGACGCGGAATTAAGTCTGCTAAGAGCCTGGGAGACGTTAGGTGGTATTCCGGTTAATGGTGTGGTTGCTTATGTGGAGAACTTAGATGAGTTTGAAGCCAATGATGAATATAGCCGGATTATAGAAAAACGTGCGGAGGAATTGTATCGTGCCGTGCATCAGAGAACCAAAAGCCTGCCTACGAGTAATCTGGCAGTAAGAGCCAATCTGTTAAAGACGAAGACGATTGAGCTGACACCACAGGAGAGCGAGCAGTTATCAAAGTTTGTCAGTGATGAAACCTATGTAAAGCAACAGAAGGAAGACATCGAAGAGTTATCTGCAATGTTTAAAAAGATGCTGCAGGAAGATACGGAGCAGAGCGAACCGGAAGAAGAGAAGGAATCTGCAGAATCCGTCGATAGGGAGAGCGTAACAGCCAAAGAACAGCCGATCAATACGGCAGGGGATAAGATTGCGGCTGCGCTTATTCAGAGTTATCATCCGGAAGATGATTTTACGGCATCTTATGCGATCATTATCTCGGATGAGGATAAGATCTTACATGTGGAAGTAACACCGGAGCATGTGAAGACATTTTATGCGGCAACCGATGAAGCGGATGTGGTATTACGCACCACATCAAAGATGCTTCAGAATATCATAGAGAATAAGACCTCCTTCCAGAAAGGATTTATGGCGGGAGAGATATCTGCGAAGGGTAACTTTAAGACGCTTCGTATGTTGGATACGGTATTCCGTTTCGGATAACCGATCAGATGGGAAAGAGTGAATAGTATGTCATATATGGCACTTTATCGAAAGTGGAGGCCGGATGAATTTGAAGAGGTAAAGGGACAGGAACATGTTGTCACGACGTTAAAGAATCAGATCACCCATGACAGGGTAGGACATGCGTATCTGTTCTGTGGAACCAGAGGTACCGGTAAGACAACGGTTGCGAAGTTATTTGCAAAAGCTGTCAACTGTGAACATCCTTTGCCGGACGGCAGTCCATGTAACGAATGTGCGACCTGTAAGGCAATTCAGGCAGGCAGTTCGTTAAATGTAATTGAGATTGATGCTGCATCGAATAATGGTGTAGATAACATAAGAGATATCCGGGAAGAAGTACAGTATTCGCCGGCAGAAGGAAAATACAAAGTATATATCATAGACGAAGTGCATATGCTTTCCATTGGAGCATTTAATGCCTTACTTAAGACGTTAGAGGAACCGCCGTCCTATGTTATATTTATCTTGGCAACTACGGAGGCGCATAAGATTCCGATCACGATCCTGTCCCGCTGCCAGCGGTATGATTTCCGAAGGATCAGTTTAGAGACGATTTATGAACGGTTGATGGAGCTGCTTGGAAGAGAAGGAATTGAGGCAGAAGAGAAGGCTGTCCGTTATGTTGCCAAAGCAGCAGATGGTTCCATGCGTGATGCACTTAGTCTGCTTGATCAGTGTATTGCATTTTACCTTGGACAGACACTAACATATGACAAGGTATTAGAGGTGCTTGGAGCGGTTGATATTGATGTGTTTAACCGTTTGATTATAGAGGTTGCCAAGGGGCAGACAATGGAGGCATTGAATATCATAGATGAGATTATCTGGCAGGGAAGGGAGCTTTCCCAGTTTGTCACAGATTTTACCTGGTATATGCGTAATCTCATGATGGTTAAGGTATCGAATGAAGTCAATGATCAGTTGGATCTGTCTGCGGAGAACTTAGAGATCATGCGGCAGACGGCGCAGGATATTGAGTTAGATACCCTGATGCGTTATATACGGGTGTTCTCAGAGTTGTCGAATCAGATCCGGTATGCGACACAGAAGAGAGTATCGCTAGAGCTTGCGATCATCAAACTGACGACCCCGCAGATGGAATCGGGGATGGATTCGATCTTAGACCGGTTGCGTGTGTTGGAACGTAAAGTGGATGAGGGTGCGATGAATATATCACCGGAACAGCTTGCGGCATTATCGGCAAATGAAGATAGAAGATCAGAACCGGTAGAGGAACAGATCAACCGGGAAGAGATATTGAAGAAGGAACTGACTCCGGCACAGTACGAGGACATGAAGACGATCATGGATAGTATCCATCAGATCCGCAGTACGCAGGAGTTGAGAGACCGGATCGGTCAGGGTACCATGAACCTGTTAGACATGGCAAGTATTAACTTAGGACATGATAAGAGATCTATCGTCCTGTCCTTTGATGGTTCCCCACAGGGACAGATGGCATTTCGCCAGTTTTCGAAGGAAGAACACCGTCTTGCTTTGCAGGACTTAGTGGGCGAACTGACCGGCAAGCAGGTAGACATCACCTGTCAGTCCAAGGATTCCATTGCGGAGCAGGACATCGGTAGTGTGAATCTTTCCAAGGTTAATTTTAGTATTGATGTGGAAGAGTAGAGTGAATTGTATAACTTATAAAGGATACGATCGGGATGCCTGATCGGATAAAGAATATGGTTTTGCAATAGAAGAAAAGAATTCATGATAAAGGAGGAAATGTAATGGCAAAGCGTGGAGGATTTCCAGGAGGAATGCCTGGTAACATGAATAATCTGATGAAGCAGGCACAGCGTATGCAGAAGCAGATGGAGGAGCAGGCAAAGGCATTAGAGGAGAAGACTTATGAGGCAACCGCCGGTGGTGGCGTTGTAAAGGTAGTATTATCCGGTAAGAAGGAGGTACAGGAAGTACATTTAGACCCGGAAGTAGTAGATCCGGATGATATTGAGATGTTAGAGGATCTTATTATGGCAGCAACCAATGAGGCGCTTCGTATGCAGGAAGAAGACCAGAACTCACAGATGTCTAAGATTACCGGTGGCATGGGAGGAATGGGAGGCTTTCCGTTCTAATGGATCTATATAGTGAACAAGTGAATCATCTGGTAGAAGAGCTTGGACGGTTGCCGGGAATTGGTAACAAATCCGCACAGAGACTGGCATATCATATTATTAATATGCCGCAGGATCAGGTCAAAGCATTAGCGGATTCCATGACAACTGCCAGAGAGAATGTAAGATACTGTAAAGAATGTTATACCCTGACGGATAAAGAGATCTGTCCGATCTGTGCGTCGAATAACCGTGACAAGTCAACGATCATGGTGGTAGAGACACCAAGAGATCTGGCCGCTTATGAGCGCACCGGCAAATATAATGGTGTGTATCATGTATTACATGGAGCCATTTCGCCAAAGTTAGGTATTGGACAGGAGGACATTAAGCTGAAAGAATTGATCGTCCGTCTGCGTGGGGATGTCAAAGAATTGATCATCGCTACGAACTCCGGTGTAGAAGGGGAGATAACAGCCATGTATATCAGTAAGCTGGTCAAGCCAACAGGAATTAAAGTTACAAGAATAGCTTCCGGTATTCCGGTCGGAGGTGACCTTGAGTGTATTGATGAAGTAACACTTTTGCGGGCACTTGAGGGAAGAGTAAGTTTGTAATATAAAAATAGTTTGCAAAGTGCGAAGCATTTTGCAAACTTTAGGGCAGGTAAATAATTGCCTGAATGATCATAACAATCTTGAAGACAAGAGAGAAAGGAAGGTAGGTATATGAAACGTATTGGTATGTTAACAAGCGGCGGCGACTGTCAGGCATTGAACGCTACAATGAGAGGCGTGGTAAAAGGTCTTTGTCATATGTACAAGGATGAGATCGAGGTATACGGATTTCTGGAAGGTTACAAGGGATTGATCCGTAACAATTATAAGATTCTGAAGGCAGAAGATTTCTCCGGTATTCTGACAAGAGGTGGAACGATTCTTGGAAGTTCCAGACAGCCATTTAAGTTAATGGATCAGCCAACCGAGGATGGAATCAACAAAGTAAAGGCGATGAAAGAGACCTATAAGAAGTTAAAGTTAGACTGTTTAGTTGTATTGGGAGGTAACGGTTCCCAAAAGACAGCAAACCTGTTAAGCGAAGAGGGATTAAATGTGATCGGACTTCCTAAAACGATCGACAATGATCTTTGGGGCACCGATATGACTTTTGGTTTCCAGTCTGCAGTAGACATTGCAACACAGGCAATTGACTGTATCCATACAACGGCAGCATCTCATAACCGTGTATTTGTTGTCGAGATCATGGGACACAAAGTAGGACATATCACATTGCATGCAGGTATTGCAGGTGGTGCAGATATTATCCTGCTTCCGGAGATTCCATATGATATTAAAAGCGTAGTGAAGGCGTTAGATAACCGGAGCAAACAGGGGAAAGGATTCTCTATTATTGCGGTTGCAGAGGGTGCAATCTCAAAAGAGGATGCAGCACTTCCGAAGAAAAAGAGAAAAGAAAAGATTGCACAGCGTGCCTATCCATCTGTTGCATATGAGATTGCCGATCAGATCAAGGATGCATGTGGCTGCGAAGTGCGTGTTGCGGTACCGGGACATACACAAAGAGGTGGCAGCCCGGATGCATATGACAGAGTGCTTTCTTCCCGGTTTGGTGCATATGCAGCACAGTTGATCAAGGAAGAGAAGTATGGTCGTCTGGTTGTATTGAAGGATAATGATGTGACCGACATTGCGTTATCGGATAGTGCCGGAAAGTTAAAATATGTATCACCGGAAGACAGTATCGTATTAAATGCCAGAGCATTGGGTATTTCTTTTGGTGACGAGTAAGGAAAAAGATTAGAACAAGGATGTAAGGGGTGCAGACGGTTTCAGGTTCGTGGAGACCGTTTGCACTTTTGTTCCTGCATCGGGACAAACAGAAACGGCACATTTTGACACGATCCGCATATTGTAGAACTATGGAAGATAGGAAAAGGAATATGTTATGGATATGCAGGGATTTCATTATAACTTAGATTCATTGTTTCCGGGTGAACCGGATTTTTTAGAAGAGGAAGAAATGTGTCAGAGAGACTGCGAGTATATGAAACGTCTGTATCCGAGACAGGTACGTTTGGCGGCCTCTATTGTAGAAGAGTATCTGGATCGGTACGAGTATGAAGGGAGTCCGATGTATGTGGAGTACCCGGATGCGGTAACCATTTACCGGATGTCAAAAGATGTCTTAGCCATGATGGCGAAGGATGTTGATCAGGAAAAGGAAGAACAGTGGAAGAATCTGCTGCAGGTTATGGTGTGTCAGGAGATCTATGTGAGAAGACGGCGACATGACAAGTTTTGCAGGAAGTTCCAGCATAGTAGAATTCGATAAGAAAGTAACAGGTGAAACCTGATAGAATATAGGAGATAATTATGGACGGAAGATTAATTGCAAAGATACTGATCTTATTCATGATATTTGTGGGAAGTATTTTTGTTGTAAATAAGATAGATAATGCAGGCGTGGAGGAAGTATCCGTTGAGATGGAACAGGCAGAATTGCCAATCGTGTATGTTCGTTATAAGGATTCCTTTATTAATGCACTGCATGGATATACCGGTAAGGTAGATACCACTTATTTTCGGGATACGATCACACCAATGGATTATGGACAGACGATTGAATTGTGGTCGGATCAGGGGAATGTCAATTACGGAACCTATGAGTATGAATTACGGAGTCAGTATCAGGGTGATCTGATCGAGAATGGAGCTGTTACGGAACTGAATCAGGCAGACGGTTATGATAAGATCACCATTACTTTTCGTACAAAGTTAGAGGAATTGCAAGAATATGTGTTGGTGTTGAAAGCAATGTCCGGTGAGGATGTTGGGGCGAGATATTATACCCGTGTTGTTGTAGAGAATGATTTTCATACAGAGAAATTGTTAGAATTTGTACAGAATTTTAATCTGGCACTTTTTGATAAGGCAGAGGCGGAGAAGGTGATCTCAAAAAGCATTGAACCCAATGAAGAAGGGAATAATGAATATCTTTCAGAAGTCGATATCCATTCGAGTTTTGACACGATCACTTTTGCGGATCTGAACCCATCACAGCTTACCAAACCAATTGCCAGCATCAAAGAGATTGATGACAGTTATGCGATCATTCAGCTTAAGTATATGATCTCGGCAACGGAGAATAAGATACCGGAGAATTTCTATGTTACCGAAGATTACCGGGTACGGTATGTTGATGAAGAAAATGTCTATCTGCTCGATTATAAGCGGACACAGGAGGCGTTGTTTACACCGGATAATGTGGACCTGACATCGAATCAATTCAAGATCGGTATTACGAAAGATTCCAATTATCAGTATATGGCAAATGACAAACAGACGAAGGTGGCATTTACTCAGGCAAGACAGTTGTGGTATTACGACTACAATGGCGGCACGATCACGAATATATATGGTTTCTGTCAGAATGATAACTTTACGGATGCCCGTGTGACATATGATGAGAACAACATTAAGATATTGAATATGTCTAAGGACGGCGATATCACATTTGCGGTATATGGATATATGAATCGCGGTGTTCATGAGGGAAAAGTCGGAATTGCGGTATACCGGTTTGAGGCGAACAAAGACCGCACACAGGAGATACTGTTTATCGAGAATAATAAGCCATACAGTATATTGAAAGAGGATATGGAGACATTGTTATATCTTAATAAAGATGGGGAGTTCTATTATTTTGATAATGACGCGGTTGTGAAGGTAGATACAGCGACGAAGAAGTCAGAGATATTTATCGAAGATGTATTAAATGAGCATCTTGCGGTATCCGATGACAATCATCTGATCGGTTATCCGAATGAGATGTTGCCGGAGAATACAACACAGGTCACGGTATTAGATCTCGATACGAAGAAAAGCTGGACATTGGATGCAGAAAGTGGGGAACGCTTAGAGACCATTGGTTTTGTGGAACAGGATCTGATTCTTGGGAGAATCCGGGAAGGGGATATTGAAGTGGCACTTGATAAGACGGTAACCTGCCCAATCTCCACCATTGATATTATCAATCAGAAGAAGAAGGTTGTTAAGACATATGGTTCTACCGGTGTATATGTAATGGAAGCAACTGCAAAGGATGGTGTAGTCTATTTAGAGCGTGTTCGTAAGATCAATGGTGTATTTGAGCCAACAACACAGGATTTTATCACATATAAGGAGAAGGAGAACGATGATGAGATCAAAGTCTCGTATAAGTATACAGATAATGCGTATAATCAGCTTTATATGACATTTCCGAAGTATATTTATGTGACGAACAAACCGAAACTGATGATTACCAAACAGACTGTCAATGAGGAAGATACTACGGTTAAGATCACATTTGATCATATTAATAAGAAGTTCTATGCGTATGGACAGGGACAATATATGACGGATTATCTGAATCTGAATGAAGCTGTCCGGGTAGCTTATGAGAATGCGGGTGTTGTATTAGATGAGAATGGTGTGATCGTATGGAGAAAGATTGCAGTCAAGGATTATCATACGGTAGCGGATAAGATCAAGATCTATACGGTAGCGGATGTGCAGGATACCCTGTCAGCATGTATCTATATGATGGGCGTCTATGAAGAGAAGAATCCGGATCTGTCTGCAATGCAGCAGGATCTTGCCGGTGATATGCCGGTTGAGGATGTGATCCTTAAGTATACCGGACGGCAGGGAACGGACATTACCGGATGTGATTTTGAGAATGGTCTGTATTACCTGTGCAAGGACGCTCCGGTTATTACAAGATTTGCAGACGGCACCTATGTGTTGGTAACAAGTTATAACGGAGAACGCATCCGATATATCAATCCGCTAGAGACGGAGGATATTGTAGAATCACGGGAAGAGTTCGAGAGTAAAGTGAAAGACAGTGGTAATGTATTTATCAGTTATGTGAGATAGCAGATGATTTCAGACAATAAAAAAAGAGCCGCAAGGCTCCTTTTTTATTCGGATTACTCCTCTGAAATTGCTCCTGTTGGGCATGTACCTGCACAAGAACCACAAGAGATGCATGAATCAGCATCGATCTCGAACTTGCCATCTCCTTCTGAGATTGCTCCTACTGGACAAGAACCAGCACAAGCGCCACATGCTACACAGCTATCGCCAATAACAAATGCCATGATAATATCCTCCTTTAATTGGTATACATTATAATTGCTTATTGGTAAAATACCTCATTAATCATATTGTAAAACAAGTTGCGTTAGATAGCAAGGCTTTTTTTCAATACAATATTTTGTAAAGTTTGTTGTAAAATCAACGTGTCAGCCTGCTTTTACAAGTCCTATTGAGCTGCTTTGGCAGCATCATCCTGACGGCGCCGTTTGGCACCTTTTAAGATAATATCCCGGGCATAGATTGCATCCTGGTTAGTCAATGGTTCCATTCCCTTTAATGGATAATCAATGCCAAGCTTCTCATACTTGATCTCGCCCATGTTGTGGTATGGAAGTACATCTAATGCTTTGAGATGCTTTAATCCGCCGATAAAGTAGCCCAATTCGTCCAAATAGTGGTCAATTAAGGTGATATCCTTAACAATTACGTGTCGGATCCAGATATCGACGCCTTTCTCATCAATATACTTAGCAAAGTCTAAGATGTTATCATTTGGCTGTTTGCATAATTTTAAATGTTCTTCCGGATTGATATGTTTGATATCTAACATGATGAGATCGGTTACTTCCATAAGATGATCAAACTTTGCAAGCAAGGTTGGATTATCGCGGTGGAAGATTACACCGGATGTATCTAAGCAGGTATGGATTCCCTTTGCTTTTGCTTTTTCGAATAATTCAATTAAGAAATCAAGCTGCATTAACGGTTCGCCGCCGGTTGCTGTGATACCACCATTCTTGTAGAATTCCTTCATGGAATCAAACTGTGCTAACAGATCATCTGCGGTATGGTCTTCGCCGCCGGTTGGGTCCCAGGTGTCCGGGTTGTGACAGTAGGCGCAGCGCATAGGACAGCCCTTAAAGAAGACAACATAACGCATACCCGGACCGTCTACGGTACCACAGGTTTCGATGGAATGAATGTGTCCGATCATATATATACCTCTCCTTATACTAGATTAAGAAAAAGGCAAGGGCGAAGATGCCCTTGCCTTCTTTAGTAACTAATACTTTCCGTGGATTACATGTGGTCGTGGAAAGTTCTTGAGATTACATCATTCTGCTGCTCTGGTGTTAACTTAACGAAGTTAACTGCGTATCCAGATACACGAATTGTTAACTGTGGGTAATTCTCCGGATGCTTCTGAGCGTCTAATAATGTATCACGATTCAATACGTTAACGTTAAGATGATATCCGCCTTCTGCCATATAACCATCTAACATGTTTACTAAGTTATCTACCTGCTGAGTACTTGCTGCCATTGTAATGTCCTCCTTTATAATTAATATTTGTGTAATTCTTCATCCATACCTTCCATCAAAGTGGGAACGCTACAAGCGAGATCTCCCTTTGCACAGTCGGTACAGCCCATAGTCTGTGTGGTCTTGCCACCAGCTTCTACGGAATCGTCCACGGACACATTAATGTGTCCATGTCCGTTCGCAACCATGTTATCTAACATGGCAACTATATCATCAACTTGATTCATGTCGGCCATTATAATAACCTCCAATCGTTAATTATTTGCTTAAGTCGATATCGATATCTCCTGCAAATACCTGATCCTCTTTACCAAGAGCACCTGGGATGATAGAGAATGTATTAGAAATACCATCCTGAGCATCCTTGAATGGAATCTTAGCTACAGAAGCCAAAGATGCTACAGCACCGTGAGTATCTCTCTTATGAAGTGGGTTAGCACCTGGAGCAAATGGTGCACCATGCTTACGTCCACAAGGAGTATCACCAGTATTCTTACCATATGTTACGTTAGAAGTAATTGTAAGAATTGACTGTGTTGGGATACCATTTCTGTATACGTGATGCTTTCTGATCTTATCCATAAATGTTGTAACGATAGAAGCAGCGATCTCATCAACACGATCATCGTTGTTACCATATTTAGGGAAGTCACCCTCTGTCTCGTAGCTTACTACGATACCCTGCTCGTTACGGATTGGCTTAACCTTAGCATACTTGATAGCTGATAATGAGTCAGCAACGATTGAAAGACCAGCAACACCAGTTGCGAAGTATCTCTTAACGTCTCTGTCATGTAAAGCCATCTGAATTCTCTCGTATGCATACTTGTCATGCATATAGTGAATGATGTTAAGTGCGTTAACATATACAGTAGCTAACCACTCCATCATATCATCGAACTTAGCCATTACGTCATCATAGTCAAGTACGTCACCTACAACTGGACGGTACTTAGGACCTACCTGAACGCCTGTACACTCATCAACACCACCGTTGATAGCGTAAAGTAAGCATTTTGCAAGGTTAGCACGTGCTCCGAAGAACTGCATCTCTTTACCGATAACCATTGAAGATACGCAACATGCGATACCATAATCATCACCGTGAATTGGTCTCATCATATCATCGTTCTCGTACTGGATTGAAGATGACTTGATAGACATCTTAGCACAGAACTTCTTCCATCCTTCTGGAAGTCTTGTTGACCAAAGTACTGTTAAGTTTGGTTCTGGAGCAGTACCTAAGTTGTTCAATGTGTTAAGGTAACGGAAGCTCATCTTAGAAACTAATGTACGTCCATCAACACCCATACCACCTAATGACTCTGTTACCCAAACCGGGTCACCAGCGAAGATCTGGTTGTACTCTGGTGTACGAGAGAACTTAACGCATCTTAACTTCATGATGAAGTGATCGATGAACTCCTGGATCTGCTCCTCTGTGAACTTACCAGCAGCTAAATCTCTCTCAGCGTAGCAGTCTAAGAATGTAGCTGTACGACCAAGTGACATTGCAGCACCGTTCTGCTCTTTAACAGCTCCTAAGTATCCGAAGTATGTCCACTGGATAGCTTCCTGTACGTTAGTAGCTGGCTTAGAAATATCGAAACCATAGAAAGAAGCCATCTGTGTTAACTCTTTCAATGCTTTGATCTGCTCTGCGATCTCTTCCTTGCCACGGATTACATCATCTGTGTAAACTGTACCGAAAGACTCTTTCTGAGCTTTCTTGTCTTCGATCAAGAAGTCTGTACCATAAAGAGCAACTCTTCTGTAGTCACCGATGATACGTCCACGTCCGTATGCATCTGGAAGACCTGTTACGATATGGTTTGTACGACATCTTCTGATCTCCTGATCGTAAACATCAAATACACCTTCGTTATGTGTCTTTCTGTGCTTAGAGAAGAAATCAACAACCTCTGGATCAACTGTGTATCCGTTGTCTTCACAAGCCTTCATAGCCATACGAAGTCCACCGTATACGTTCATACCTCTCTTGAAAGGCTTGTCTGTCTGGAAACCAACGATGGTCTCTTTGTCCTTATCAAGATATCCTGCACCATGAGAAGTTAAAGTAGAAACAACCTTAGTATCCATATCAAGAACACCGCCTGCTTCTCTCTCCTTCTTAGTTAAGTCCATAACCTCTGCCCATAAATCTTTTGTGTTCTGAGTAGGTCCGCAAAGGAAAGAATCATCACCTTCATATGGTGTGTAGTTCTTCTGGATAAAGTCCCGAACATCTACAAATTTCTCCCAGTTACCGCCTGTGAAACCATTCCATTCTGATCTCATTTCAAAATGTCCTCCTTTAATATAATTTTTTGAAAATTCACCTTATAAATCGCTGGTGAAAATCTTATGACTCTATTATAGATTTATATTGTATACACGTCAACGAAAAAATGTTCCTTTTTTGTACTTTTTTCAATACAAAAAGGAACATTCGGGAAATGTTAAGTGTGTAAAAAATCTAGGAAAAATAAGCATTTGCAGAAATGAAAAATTGTATACAATCTGAAAATGAGTGAATGTTGATTTACCTGAAAAACGACAGATATTGTGGTGCATTTCCTCTATTATAATACATCTTGCGATAAGGAATGGCGGAAGCTGCCAGTCACAGGGTACGCAATATTTTCATAACGCCATCCTCATCGTTTGAAGCGGTCACATGCTTTGCAATTGCTTTTAAGTCGGGATGTGCATTTGCCATGGCATAACTTTCGCCACAGCTTTGCAACAAGGTGTAGTCATTCAGATAATCACCGAAAGCCATTGCGTGTTCGGACGGAATGGACAGACGTTGCAGCAGTGCAGTAACGGCAGCACCTTTGCTGACGGAACAGTTAGAGATATCAATCCAGGAATCGCCGGATAAGATAGGGGTGATCCGCTTATTCAGGGTCGGAAAATTACGGTAGACGTTCTCTGCGTTGTGATCATCTACAAATATAGCAATCTTGGCAATACAGTCTGTTCCGATCACGGCATCTAAGTCTGTGACAAATTGAAGACGCCCATAATACATGTGCGCATTTTCTTCTATATAAGACGATGCGTGATACATATATGCAGATTGGGCTCCGCACAGAATCAGGGAAAGACCATCCATGCCGGACAACAGAGAAAGACATTCCCGGATGTCTTCGTCGGTCATGGCATTGCTGTAGATCATCTGATCCTGTTCAAACACATATCCCCCATTATCGGAAATATAGATCAACTGATCCTTTACCGGTTCAAAAAGGGAAACCAGATTGTAATATTGCCGGCCGCTGGAGATAACAGTCTGAATAGAGGGGTGGTTGTGTACCCAATCTATAAAATCGGCTGGAAGCTGTTTGCTGCTGTTTAATAATGTGCCATCCATGTCTAAGGCAACCAGTTGAATCGATGAATGCATAATAAAATCCTCCGCATGCGATGTAAGATTCGTTGTTTTCTTTGTAAAAACCAGAAATATTCTAACACACTTTCTCTTGAAATCACAAGCAAAAACAGATAAAATAGAACTAGTCATCATGTTGAATCTAAAGGAGACCAGCTATGAAAAGTCAACCATAAATTAGCAAAAAATTTCTTTTTCATATCGGTGGTAAAAAAGGGTAACTTTAATAGAGCTCCCTTAGGGTGCTTTTTCAAAATCTATCGATATT
>Ga0129310_1000692_pt1 | contig 37044 bp, 27 predicted proteins | sample Go1ome_2_FD_94433 | JGI IMG/M metagenome (GOLD analysis project Ga0129310, IMG submission 94433) | Western lowland gorrila individual fecal microbial communities from Wisconsin, USA - Go1022A metagenome | ecosystem: Host-associated > Mammals > Digestive system > Large intestine > Fecal | place... | reverse complement strand
GTTCAAGGTCAACCGCAGGAACGGAGGAGCGCACCATGGCGGCGACCTGCAAGGCATCAAGGATCATCTTGAATATATTGACAATCTTGGAGTTACCGCTATATGGCTGAATCCGGTACAGTACAACCGGAGCAATGCCTCCCACGGTTACGCCATCTCGGATTTCTACATGATCGATCCGCGTCTCGGCTCCAACGAAGAGTACTGCGACATGATCGAAGCTGCCCATTCCCGGGATATCAAGGTGGTGATGGACATGATATTCAATCATTCCGGCAGCAGCCACTGGTGGATTTCTGACATTCCGGACGACGACTGGTTCAACCAAAACGACTATGCTACGAAGCTTGGAGAGCGACAGAAGCAACAAGCCGCCCAACGCACCCAGCAGCCCGCTGCAGGTCCCGGCCAGTGGCAGAGAGGACAGCGTCTGGAAGGACTGGTGAACACAACCCACTATAAATGGGTCCTGATGGATCCCCATGCCCCCATGACCGAGAAAGACATCCTGATCGACGGATGGTTCTCAGGAGGCATGCCCGATCTCAACCAGAGGAACCGTCATCTTGCCACCTACCTGATCCAGAACAGCATCTGGTGGATTGAATATGCCCGGGTGGACGGTATCAGGATGGATACCTATCCCTATGCCGACTACGATTTCATGGTCCGCTGGTGCGACGAGATAGAGGCTGAATATCCTGATTTCAACATAGTAGGAGAGGGCTGGTATCCTCGCAATTCTGCTGCCGGCTGGTGGCAGAGGGGTTCTTCAGTCAATCCGAACGACTCCCATCTGAAGACCGTGATGGATTTTGACCTGACCTTCACCACACAGCGGGAGATCCTGAAGGAGAGCAACACCAGCGAAGGTTCCGAGGCCGGTCTGTTCAAGATGTACGAAGTGATTACGCAGGATTTCCTCTTCCCGGATCCGAACTATGTACTGACCTTCCTGGACAACCACGACATTACCCGCTTCATGAATCCAGGTGATCCTGCCTGGAAGTTGAAGCAGGGACTTGCCTTCCTCCTTACCACCCGTGGCATCCCCCAGATCTACTATGGTACCGAGATAGCAATGGCAGGTCGCGAGCAGATGAGGTCGGACTTCCCTGGAGGCTGGAAGGAGGACCAGGTCAACGCTTTTACCCGTGAAGGCCGCAGCGACTTCCAGAACGAGTGCTGGGATTTCGCCAGCAAGCTGCTCAACTGGCGCCGTACTTCAAAGCCCGTGACTGAAGGCAGACTGATCCACTACACACCTGACAACCAGACCCGTTGCTATGTCTACGCCCGCACCGACGGCAAGAGCACCGTACTGGTCATGCTGAATGGTTCTGATGAAGTACGCAATGTTGACATGGGGCGGTTCTCAGAGGTGATAAAGGACTGCACCAAGGGCAAGGATGCGGTCACCGGCGAGGTCGTCGACCTGATGTCCACTGTCAAGATGCCTGCTCGCGGCGTCTATGTACTTGATCTATTCAAATAATCCGACACGTCATGAGTGAAATAGCATTGGATCCTACGAGGTTGGTAATTGCGGCCGTGATAGGCCTTGTCATATTGCTGGTGCTGATCATCAGGTTCAAGCTTCCTGCAATGATAGCCATCCTGGTGGGGGCAGTGCTGATAGGCCTTGGGGCCGGCATGTCTTTCGACCAGATCGTCAAGGCCGTGGATGACGGCATGGGGAACACCTTGAAGGGGATAGCCCTGCTGGTCGGCTTGGGCTCCATGTTCGGTTCGATCCTTGAGATTTCCGGGGGAGCCAGGACGCTCGCGGTTACCATGGTGGACAAGTTCGGGGACCGCAAGGCAGCCTGGGCATTGGCCATCACAGGCCTTGTGATCGCCATGCCGGTTTTCTTCGATGCCGGACTCATAATCCTTATCCCTCTGGCCTTTTCGCTTGCCAAGCGTACTGGCCGTTCCTCACTCTACTACGTGATACCCCTTCTTGCCGGTCTTGCCGTTGGTCATGCCTTCATTCCTCCGACTCCCGGTCCGGTTCTCGTTGCGACAATGCTCGGAGTGGATCTGGGCTGGGTGATCTTGATTGGAATAGCTTGTGGAATAGCGGCCATGATCGTTGCCGGTCCTATCTGGGGAGCCTATTGCGGCAAGAAGTATTTCATTCCGGTTCCTGAACACGTGGCTGAGAGAAGCGACCAGTCGAAACTGCCTTCCTTCTGGACTGTTGCCCTTATCATCCTTATCCCTCTGGTCCTTATAATCCTCAAGTCAGTGGCTGGAGTCTGGGAGTTCCTCGCTCCTGCCAGGAACATCCTGGGCTTCCTCGGTGAGCCCTTCGTAGCTCTCACTATCGCTACCCTCGTGGCCATGGTGCTTCTGGGTTACAAGAACGGATATTCAAAAGAAGAACTCGAGAAGGTTATGACGAAGTCGCTTGAGCCGGTAGGACTTATCCTCCTGGTGACCGCCTGCGGCGGCGTGCTCCGCTACATCCTGCAGTATTCGGGTCTTGGTGAAGTAATCGGCAATGCAGTGTCTTCCGCTTCACTCCCGATAGTGATAGTCGCCTTCGTGGTTGCTGCCCTGGTGCGTATCTCGGTGGGCTCTGCAACAGTTGCCATGACCATGGCAGCCGGGATTATTTCGGCCATGCCAGAGATCGCAGGACTCTCTCCCGTGCATCTTGCCTGCATAACGGCTTCGATAGCCGGTGGCGCAACAGTCTGCTCCCACTTCAACGATTCGGGTTTCTGGCTGGTCAAGTCCCTCGTCGGGATGGATGAAAAGACAACTCTCAAGACTTGGACGATGATGGAGACCCTTGTGGGAAGCACTGGTTTTCTTGTTGCACTTGTCATCTCATTCTTTGCTTAGAGTGTCGTGATTATTCATTATATTTGTCTGATTATCGCATAATATGGGCAATTTAGTGTTGGATGCAAATTCTGAAGCAATTCTTCAGGAGTACCGCGACGACTTGAGTTTCTTCCAGGAGGCTTCCGCCAATCTCAAGGAACAGATCCGCCAGGTTTTAAGCCGGGCGGGCATTATCGTGGCTGCTATCGAGTCCAGGGTGAAGGAAGAATCCTCACTCAGGGGAAAGCTCGAGCTCAAGGGATCGAAATACCACTCCCTTTCTGACATCACGGACATCGTCGGACTTCGGGTCATCACTTTCTACAGCGACGATGTGGACAAGGTGGCCTCGGCCGTCGAAAGGATTTTCAAGGTGGATTGGGAGAATTCGATAGACAAGCGCAAGATCCTTGAAATAGACAGCTTCGGCTATCTATCCCTTCACTATGTCTGCCATATTCCTGATTCGAAGTACCGTTTCGAGGTCCAGATGCGTTCCGTACTGCAGCATGCCTGGGCTAACATGAGCCATGACACCGGTTACAAGTCCGGCGTGGAGATTCCCAAGCGGTACATGCGCAGCATGAGCCGTCTTGCCGGCATGCTTGAGCTGGTTGATGACGAGTTCAGCAAGATCCGTTCTGAACTGACTGACTATCGCCGTCGTGTGAAAACATTGGTGGCTTCCGGCAAACTTGACGACGTGCCACTTGACGGTGATTCCTACAGGAGCTATCTCGGACTGCATCCATTCGCCCTGATCAACGAGAGGATCTCTGCCGTCAACCAGGCTGAGATCCATGAAGTCTCCCTGCTGCCTTACCTGAGTATATTCAAAGGAATGGGATTCAAGACATTGGGTGACATCGACCGCCTTGTCAAGGACTTTTCTGAAGCTGCCTACCAGATCGCCTGCTACCAGATCGGCCTTACCGACCTTGACATCATATCCTCTTCCATAGGACCTCAGAACCTGTGCATTGCTTTCATCCTCAAGAATGGAGGAGGGAAGGCAGGAATCTGCCGCATGTTCGATGCCCTGAATGGAAAGAGTGAAAGCAATGAAATGGTGGCGGAACTCCTTTTGGAGCAAGCCAAGGATTTACCTTTTATGAACCAATGATATGAACACAAAAGAGAAATTCGTAATCACTGTCAGTCGTGAGATCGGTTCCGGCGGTCGTACTGTAGGACGTAAGCTCGCAGAAAGACTTGGTGTCTACTACAGTGACAAGGACCTCATCAGGGAACTCTCCAGGAAATTCGAGCTGACACCTTATGCCATTGAAAAGCTCAAGGGTGAGAAGAAGAACTGGTTTGCCGATTTCATAAAGTTTGTAGCACCTGTTTCCAAGGGCAGCGTCTTCGTGGACATAGACGAAAGCATCGATCCCGGATTCCGTTCAGAGGTCTCCAGCGATGAGGTGTTCAAGGCAGAGTCTGAGATTCTCAGGGCAATCGCTTCAGAAGGTTCATGCGTCATCGCCGGCCGTTCCGGATTCTTTGTTCTCAAGGACTGCCCCAACAAGTTGGATATATTCATCACGGCCTCGAGGGATAAGCGTATTGAAAGGGTCTCCCGTAAGCAGGGCTTTACTCCGGAGCAGGCAGGAATCCTTATCGATGATGTGGATGAAGGCCGTGAGAACTACATCAAGCGTTACACCGGAACAAGCCGTTACGACCTCCGCAACTATGACCTGGTGCTGAACATGGATACTCTGACCGAGGACGAAGCGGTCGATCTCATTCTGGAATATATTCATGCCTAACAATCCTCTCGATACCTCTCTTCTTGACAGGGCTATCGTCTTTGCTGTGAAGGCCCACGCTGGGACAGAACGTCGCGGCAAGGGTTTCCCGTACATAGTCCATCCGATGGAGGCCATGGAGATCGTCTCCACGATCACCCCCGACCAGGAACTTCTCGCGGCCGCCGTGCTCCACGACACCGTAGAGGACACGGAGGTCACGGAAGAACAGATCCGTAAGGAGTTCGGAGACAGGGTGGCTTCGATCGTTGCTTCTGAGAGTGACACCTTCGAGGAGGGAGTAAAAGAGGAAGACAGCTGGCATGCCCGCAAGCAGGCCGCCATTGAAAGGCTTACTTCAGCATCCATGGATGCCAAGATAGTTGCCCTTGGCGACAAACTCTCCAACATGAGGGCTATAGCCCGTGACTATTCCAAGGTTGGTGACAGGTTGTGGGATCTTTTCCATGTCAAGGATCCGAAAGATCATGAGTGGCATTATCGTGGGCTCGCCGATTCCTTGAAGGAGCTTTCCGGAACGGGTGCCTATGAGGAATTCATCAGCCTTATCGACGAGGTTTTCAGTAAATAATGAGCACGATGGAAGCAATCAGGATTTCATTGGACGACTATGTACTCAGCGGAGGTGGTTTCAACGGCGAAAGCTATGACCACAAAACCGATCCTTCCGTGATGCTGAAACTCTATTTCCCAGGCAAGATACGCCAGCCTCTCGACGAGATGACCCTTGCCAGGAAGGTCTATGATCTTGGCATTCCGACTCCTGAGCCCGGTGAATATGTGGTCACCGAGGATGGCCGCTATGGGATACGTTTCCACAGGATCCTGGGCAAGAAATCATATTCACGTGCCACAGGCGACAATCCGGAAAATGTCGCCCGTTATGCCGGGGAATTCGCCGGGATGTGCCTTGATCTTCACTCCACCCACGTCGACACTTCAGCATTCGAGAATGTCAAGCACCGTTACTTCAGGCTTCTCGAGGAGAATCCGTTCTTCACTGCTTCTGAAAAGGATAAGATAGGGAAATTCATCGTCGATACTCCGGACGAAGACACCGCCATCCACGGAGATCTCCAGTACAGCAATGCTATCTTCGTTGGTGACAAGCGCTATTTCATCGACCTGGGTGACTTCTGTTACGGCAACCATCTATTTGACGTAGGTATGGTCTACCTTTGCTGCTGCATGAGCGGCGAGGATTTCATCCAGGAGACTTTCCACATGCCAAAGCCCCTGGCTATCAAGTTCTGGAAGTGTTTTGCTCCTGTTTATTTCGGTTCTGACCGTTCACTCAAGGACATAGAAGAAGAGATCCGCCCCTATGCCGGTCTCAAGACCCTTATCGTTGAGAGGGACTGCAAGTGTCCTATGCCTGAGTTTCGAGCCGGTTTAAGTTCGATACTATGATGCAGAATAAACAGCTGTTGAGGAAATCCGCGTTGACCAGCATCCTGTTGGTCTTGCTCGCTGCTGTGGTTCTGGAGGCGACATCGCTGATCCAGTACTACTATGCGCAGAAAGGATTGAAGAATGAGGCTTCATTTCGTGCTGAAGGAGAGCTTGAGAACACAAGGATCCAGATTGCCGATGTTCTCGACCAGGCTGAGGCTGCGTTGAGGAACAATGTGTGGATTGCCAAATGGTGCCTGAACCATCCGGACAGCCTTGCCTCCATCACCCGGCGCATAATCGAGGACAATCCTGTCGTGGTCGGTTCGACTGTGGCCCTGGTCCCCGGCTACTATGCCAAGGCTCCACTCATGGCCCCATATTCCTACCGTAACATGGACACAGGAGAAATCCTGACAAAGAGTCTGGCCACTCCTGAATATGATTATCCTTCCCAGGAATGGTTCGTTAAAGCTCTTACCCGCGAACCGGGTTACTGGTCTGAGCCTTATGTTGACGAGGGAGGTGGGGAGATGCTGATGACAACTTTCTCGGTGCCCATCAAGGACGCATCGGGCAAGATTGGCGCCGTCCTAACCGTTGATGTTTCCCTCGACTGGCTTACAAGCATGTTCGGGGATGTGAAGGTTTATCCTAGTGCTTTCAGCGTAATGGCCAGCGGTACAGGCCGGATCATGGTCTGTCCTGTCCAGTCTTTTGTCATGAAGAGGACCATCCAGGACATCCTTGCTTCGTTGGAAGACACTTCTACTTTCAATACGCTCGGGCGTGACATGCTTTCCGGAAAATCCGGCAGCAAACTCGTCCGCTACAAGGGGCGGAAGGAATACGTCTACTACGCTCCGGTTGAACGTACTGGCTGGTCAATGTCGATCGTGATCCCGGAAGACGAGATCTATGACGACATACGGAAAATCAACTGGAGAGTAAGGTTGCTCCAGCTTCTTGGATTGTGCATGCTCTTCTTCATAATCCGTTTCGTTGCCAGGAACCAGATCAAGTACAAGGACCTTTCTGAAAAAAGGGAAATCCTCGAAAATGAGCTCAAGATCGCCAGTGGCATCCAGATGTCCATGATCCCTTCTTCAGATTCTCCTTTCCCCGAGAGACATGACATAGACATGGCCGCAGTGCTCGTCCCCGCTAGGGAAGTCGGAGGAGACCTTTATGACTATTTCATCCGTAGCGGGAAGCTGTTCTTCTGCATAGGTGATGTTTCCGGCAAGGGAGTCCCGGCTTCTTTGGTCATGGCGGTCACGAGGAGCCTTTTCCGCACCGTCTCATCCCATGAGGACGGTCCTGGCCGTATCGTGGAGATCATGAACAATAGCATGAGTGAGATGAACAGGAACAGTTTGTTCGTCACGTTCTTCTGCGGTGTTCTCGACCTGGCGACAGGGCAGTTTCGTTACTGCAATGCGGGGCATAATGTCCCCGTGTTCTTCAGTGACACGAAGTATATGCTTGACGTCGTGCCCAACCTTCCTTTGGGAATAGTTTCCGACATGTCCTACCATGAACAGGAAACCATGATGTATGAAGATGACGCCATCTTCCTGTATACTGACGGCCTGACAGAAGCCGAAAACGCCAATCATGAACTCTTCGGGGAGAAGAGGATGATGTCCGTACTCTCCCACAGGCGGAATGCAAAGGACCAGATACAGGCCATGGAAAAGAACGTCAGTGATTTCGTGGGTTCTGCTCCCCAGAGCGACGACTTGACGATGCTCTTCATCCATTACCTCAATGATGGTCTTCCAAGAAGCAGTGTCCCTCACATCGTTCTTCGTAATGAGGTAGGACAGATTTCCCGTCTGGCCGGATTTGTGGAGAAGGTTGCGGAGGAGAATGGAATCAACCCGGGCACAACAGCGGGAATCAACCTTGCCCTGGAGGAAATCGTGACGAACGTGATAATGTACGCCTATCCGAAAGGCACGGAGGGATTCGCAGAAATCAAGGTGCGGACCAGGGACGATGCAATCGATTTTGAAGTCTCCGACAGCGGAAAGCCTTTCGATCCGACGGCCGTGCCTGAGGTGGACATCAACCTCGGTGCGGAAGAGAGGAAGATTGGCGGCCTGGGAATACATCTTGCCAGGAAGATCATGGATGTTATCTCCTATGAGAGGAAAAACAATAAGAATATACTCACTCTGACAAAAAAGCTTAATAACAATGGAAATTAAGATCAACAAAACTGAAGAAGGAAAGGTCGTGGAGTTCATCGGGCGCCTTGACACTCCGGCTGCTCTGGAGGCCAATGAAACCCTTGCCCCCCTCAATGAAGATGCTTCAGGGACAATCATCCTTGATTGTGGAAAGATGACTTACATCTCCAGTTCGGGACTGAGGATTTTCCTTACGTTGCGCAAGTCTGCTCTCCAGAAAGGAGGAAGGGTCATTGTCCGTGAGATCAATGATGACATCCGCAGCGTTTTCCTCATGACCGGCTTCCTGAACCTTTTTGAGATCCAATGATGCCCCTCTCTATCTTCTCCGTCAATCTCCTTTCGGGCAACCTCCTGCTCCTGGCTTCGATCCTGGTTTTCGCTGCCATCCTTGTCACGAAGGTAGGTACAAGGTACGGTGTACCTTCCCTGCTCCTTTTCCTTGTGGTAGGAATGATTGCCGGGAAGGACGGCCTGGGATTGAAGTTTGACGAGTTCGACATTGCGGAGTCGATCGGACATTTTGCGATGACGATTATCCTGTTCACCGGTGGTCTTGAGACGTCCCTTTCGGAGACTAAGCCGGTGATGAAGCAGGGTATCATCCTTTCGACTGTCGGCGTTTTCCTTACTTCCCTCATTACAGGTTTATTCGTCTATCTTTGTGTCGGAAAATACCTTGGCTTGATCGGGTCCTCGTTCATAGGGTGCCTTCTGCTTGCTTCCGTGATGGGATCTACCGATTCGGCTTCGGTGTTCTCTGTCCTGAGGGGGAGGAAGTTGCATCTTAGGGAGCAACTTGGCCCCATGCTTGAGCTGGAATCAGGCAGCAACGACCCGATGGCCTATGTCCTCACGATCATCTTCGTCAAGATGCTCACCACAGCCAAGGCTGCAGCCGGTGCGGGATTGATTTGGACCGGCCTGCAAATCCTTGTCGTCCAGATAGTCGTTGGCCTCCTTGTGGGAATCGCCATCGGTTATGGGGCAAAACTGGTCCTTGCCAAGGTGAATCTTCCAAGCAGTTCCCTTTATTCGATCCTGATTCTCAGCATAGGTTTCTTTGCTGACGGTGTCGCCTCGCTTTGTTACGGCAACGGCCTGCTGTCGATCTACGTGGCTGCAATAATCATCAACAACAAAGCCTCCATCCCACATAAGCGGGATGTCATAAAGTTCTTTGATGGCATGACCTGGCTGATGCAGCTGTTGATGTTCCTCATGTTGGGTTTGCTCGTCAATCCTTCCGACATGCTCAAGGTCGCCCTGCCGGCGCTGGCCATCGGACTGTTCATGATGTTCGTCGCTCGTCATGCTACCGTGTTCCTCTGCCTCCTTCCTTTCAAGAAGCTGTCCTTCAAGGCAAAGACCTTCATTTCGTGGGTCGGTCTCAAGGGTGCAGGCCCTATCCTCTTCGCAATGTATCCGCTTGTGGTCGGAGTGGAGGGAGCGTCGGTCATATTCAATATAGTTTTCTTCATCACCTTGATTTCCCTGCTTGCACAGGGCATCACTCTTTCTCCTGTGGCAAAATGGCTGGGCTTGAGCTATGATGAAGACCCCGAGGTGGAAACCTTCGGAATGGAAATACCGGAAGAGATGGGCATGCTCCGCGACCACACTGTCTCAGAGGACGACCTTATACGAGGGTCGACATTGAGAGACATGAGCTTGCCTCATGGAATACGAGTGATGATGGTACGTCGCGGTGAGCACTTCCTGGTGCCGCATGGCAGCATGAATCTCCAGGTGGGAGATCACCTTGTCATCATCGTCGGTGAATCTGATGACGATCTGCTGGAGTGATTGTCCAGCTCCTCGACGATAAGGGGCAGGATGTCCTCATCTGCGGGAAGCCATTTTAATGAATATATTGACTTGTTGTCCAGCCACCTCGCGGCTTCGTGCTCGTTGAGGTGCATCCCTTCGGTTGCAAGAGAGCACATGAAACAGTGGAGGGTGAGATGGAAGGCTGGGTAGTCCCATTCCACTGTCTTTAGATGTTTTTCGATCCGGATTTCTGCTGAGAGTTCTTCGCGGATCTCCCTGGCGAGGGCATCTTCCCTTGACTCGCCTGGTTCAATCTTCCCGCCCGGGAACTCCCACCAATCCTTGAAATCCCCATAACCCCTCTGGGTAGCAAAAATGTGGTCGCCTTGGCGTATGACCGCGGCGACCACTTCGATATGTTTCATCTGTTCCAAAAGAGCCAGAACTACATTGCGGCGATCAGTTCGTCGTTGGAATAAGCGTCGGCTCCGTAGCAGGTCTTCAAATAGGCCAGGCCGTTCAGGTAGTCCTCCTCGGTGAACGAATCGGTGGCTTCCTTTGCAACGACCACATCATAGCCGAGGCAGAATGCATCGGCGGAGGTGTGCCTTACGCACATGTGGGCGTGGAGACCTGTCATGATCACGGTCTTTACTCCAAGCTCCTTGAGCAGGATGTCCAGGTCTGTCTGGAAGAAGCCGCTGTAACGGCGTTTGGGAACTACGAAGTCTTTCTCGCAGAGTTCAAGTTCGGGAATGACTTCGGCACCAGGTGTTCCGGCAATTGCATGGTCTCCCCATATGAGGAGTTCGCGGTCGATTCCGGGCAGATGGGCGTCGTTGCAGAAAATCACGGGGACACCCTTCTCGCGCGCTGCCCTTAGAAGGCGAGCGGTAGCGGGGACGATAGCCTTTCCACGGTCGCAGGCGAGTGCGCCGGTCACGAAGTCGTTGAGCATGTCAACGACCAGAATTGCGGGGTGATTAAGTTTTTCCATTTCTTTGTAAAGAAAAAAGTAATTATTTATGCACCTCAACAAGGGTGTATGAATAAGGCTTTGCAAAGATTGCACCGAGATTTTCAATTTTGCGTTCAATCGGTGAAATCTTTTCAGGATCAGAGGGTGAGTTGACCTCCTTGAGCCCTCCGCTTAAGGATATTTCCTTGGTTGATGAAGGATGGTCAAAGCCTTTGATGGCTGCTTCTACAGGCACTCCCTTGTCAGAGAGGTTGACGATGTGGAGGATGACGCATTCTCCATCGTCACTGACAGTGGCGGTAACGTCCAGACCTCCTTCCACCTTGCTCTCCACGAGTTTGTCCTGGTGGTGGGAAGAGGCCATCCGTTGCGCATGGAAAGGAGGCATTCCCCAGACCTGGGTCGGAGTGAAGAAGACCTGCCCCTGGTTCCATGAGTTGTCGTTTTGGAGATAAGGCTCCAGGGCATTGGCTGCACTCGAGGTCAGGACCCAATCTCCGTGGCGTCGAACGGCATTCTGGTTGATGACATGTCCCAGCATCCTTTCCACATTGTGGGTGGCTCCATTCTCTTCGAAGATGGCAATGCGCATCTTGGTGTCCGGATTCCATTCAAGGAACCAGGCCTTCATCTGGTCCAGGGTGGGATCGACCCGCAGGGCAGCCGCGAATGAGTCCGTTGTAGTGTGGAGGTCCCACCAGGCGGCCTTCCCGTCTACTCCCTTGAAGACCATTTCCATCAGGGGTTTGAGGTCCGGTCTCCACCAGGCGGAACAGACTAGTTCCAATGTAGGATCCACTTTGAGCATCGCGTCGGCCAGAAGGTTGAAGCGGTCGATATAGTGCTGGTAATTCTCCTTTATCGTCCAGAAGATGCATTCTTCATTACCGATCTCGATGTATTTGACTCCGTAAGGTTCGGGATGCCCGTCAGCCACTCTCTGGCGTCCTCCTGCGGTTTCGGCAGATCCGTTGAGGTATTCAACCATGAAAGCCATGGTCCGGGGATCTTCCTCCACATTCACAGCAAAGGATGGAGTGAAGCCGCAAGCTTCGGCGAGCTGCACGAATTCCACGATTCCGAAACCGTTGGTAGCAAAGTGGTACCACTGTCCCCTGTAGGGCTGGCGAAGGTGCCTGGGGCCAGTCATCTGCTTGAATGAATATTCCTTGGCATTGGTCATGGATCCTCCGTAGCGAAGGAAGGTCAAACCTTCATCGATGAGGCCCTGTGCAATGTCCGCCCTGAACGGAAGGCCCTTGTAGAGGTCGTCTCCTGTGCCCATCATGGTGACCTGGTCCACCCAAACCTTGCCTTTACCTTCTATGAATATCGCAAATCGTGCCCTCGGGTCCGCAGCGTTGGATTTCAGGGTGAATGAATACTTCTTCCATCCTCCGGAGACGGAGCCTGCGCGGGCGAGGGCATATTCCTTGGTACCATCTTCATCCTGCAAGGCCACCATGACCTTCGATGCGTTGCCCTTGGCGAAGAATTCGCCCTTGAAGACCTGTCCCTTCTTGATGCCTATCCCCCAATGGTTGAGGCTCATGTTGGCCACTCCTACGCGTCCTTTGCCTCGGGATTCGATCATCTGGCACTGCCCTCCGTTGTAGGGATCGGTACGGTCGAGAGAGAATGAATAATCATCAGCCTTCGAGGTATATGGCGTCCACATTGAGCTAACCTGAGACTCACTCTCGCAGTTGAGGGCGATGTCCCTGGCCCCATTGCCATCCTCGAGGCGAAGCCTCCGGAAGGAGGCATCTGCACTGCGGGTCCTGAGGCCGATCTGTCCCTTAAGGAGAGGGGTGTCCTTGTCATTGGCCACGAAGATAAGATCCCCGTCCATGGAAACCTTGAACCTTGCTCCTTCGAAGTCAATTTCGAGCCTGTGCCAGTCCCAAGGGTCGAACCTGAGATTGACCCCTCCGATTTCCCTACGGCTGCCATCTACCTTCCAAAGAGTAAACCGGTTGCCGACGGCAGAAAGACCGAACTCATAGCCGGTGATGTTCTCGGGCCCTTCTTTGGCGGACGAAGCGTGCAGGAAAAGGCCGGCCGTTCCAGGGCGGATACTTTCGAAACGGATGTCCACGGCCACCTTGCCGCTTCCGGTCTCAGGGTCATCCATCATGAGTTTTGCAGAGCTGCTGTTCACTGTCGGGAAGACCCGGTCGTCGACTCCGTGCCAAATCGAATCGAAGCGTGTGAAACCGGTTATCCTTATCACATCTGCGCCTTCTTCGAAACTCTCGCCGAAGATCCTCTGGTTATAGATCCCACCATAGACTTCATGGTTGACATCTTCCATTCCGGATCCATAAAGGAGGGGACTGACATGGTTGATGACGTTGCCAGGATCGACTGTGATCCTGTTCTGGGCTGCTATGCCGACAGAAGAGGCGATGATCAGCAGCAGGACAGTTAATCTTTTCATCATGCCTTCTGTTTGCCAGTGAGTTCTTTCTGTATCTGTTCGAGTGACTTGCCCTTTGTCTCGGGAATCTTGATGGCAAAGACGAGGCTGCCGAGTGCTATCAGGGCGAAGAACCCGAAGATGAAGGATTCGCGCCCGTCCTTGAAGAGCACAGGGAAGAACCATGTCAGCAAGGCTGACCAGACCCAGTGGGTCATGCTGCCAAGCATCTGTCCCTTTGCCCTGACGCTGTTGGGGAAAACCTCTGAAATCACTACCCAGATGGTAGCTCCGAGAGACATTGCGAAGAATGCTATGTAACCCATGAGGCACAGAAGCATGTAGTAGCCATGGATGAGATTCATCTTGAATCCTATCGAGACCATAGACAGTGCAATGAACATTCCGACCGCTCCGACGAGGAGAAGCTGTTTGCGGCCGACCTTGTCGATGAGGGACATTCCGAGCATGGTGAAGACGAGGTTCGTGAGACCTACTATGATCGAATGGACCATTGCACCTTCAGGGAAGACTCCTGACTGTTCGAATATTCTGGGAGCATAGTAGAGGATTGCATTGATTCCGGTCAGCTGGTTGAATGTAGCGATCAGGAAGGCAATCAGAACCGGCAAGGCATATTTCTTTTGGAAAAGCTTGTCGCCTGCATCGGCAGTGGCTGAAAGAGACTCTTCGATCTCACTGATCTCATGGTCTACGTCTGGCTCTCCGATCATCTCGAAGACCTTCCTTCCTTCTGGCTGGCGTCCCTGTTTGACCAGCCAGCGCGGGCTCTCCGGCACCGTGACCAGCAGGACGGCAAACAGCAGGGCAGGGAAGGCCTCGATTCCTATCATCCATTGCCAGTCATGCGGGACTCCCTTCACGAGGAAGTTGGAGATGTAGGCCAGGACAATGCCGAGGACTATGTTGAACTGGAAGAAGGCCACGAAACGTCCTCTCCAGTCCGAGGGTGAGATCTCTGCGATGTACATGGGACCGACGACCGAAGAGGCACCCACCGCCAGACCTCCGATGAAGCGGAAGAACATGAAGGAGTACCAGTTCACGATCACGGCACTTCCTATTGCCGAAATCAGGTAGAGCCACGCGATGACGATCAGGAGCTTCTTTCTGCCGTACTTCTCAGAAGGACGGTCGCAGATGAACGCTCCGATGATTGTACCGATCAGAGCCGTGGCTATCGTGAATCCGTGGGCGAAGCTTGACAGGCCGTAGATCCGCTGGATTGCCTGTTCGGCTCCCGAGATGACCGCCGTGTCGAACCCGAAGAGGAGACCTCCCAGGGAAGCGACAAAGGCGATGTAGAACATTTTTCCTCTGACTTTTGCCATTTTATCGTTATTGTTTGTTATTAGACATCAAATTCAATGCGGCTGATCACATGGTCCTGGTAGCATTCGTCCAGTTCGACGAAGTAGCCGCTCCAGCCCCAGACCCTCACTATGAGCTGTCGGTGGTTTTCAGGATGGGCCTTCGCATCAAGGAGTTCCTCACGGCTCACGGTGTTGAGCTGCAGCTGGTGCCCTCCGAGGGTGATGAAGGTCTTGACAAGCATTCCGAGCTTCCGGATGCTCTCGTCGTTGCGGAAAACAGTCCTGTCGAACTCCAGGGTCAGCGGGCCTCCGTTGATGACTCTTTCAAGGTGAGGCTTGGAGAAAGACTTTATCACCGAGACAGGGCCCTTCTGTTTCATGAACAGGCTTGGGGAATAATTGGCCGGAATGTTCTCCTCTGCTGTGCGTCCGTCTGGTGTCGCCCCAAGGTCGCGGGCGTGCCAGATGTAGTACATGGCCGTACCGGTGCCGGCACGGTAGATACCTCCGCGTTCATTGACGCGGCCTTCCAGGGCCTTGTCGAACGAATCCAGGAGGGCTGTACCGATGGCATCGACCTCGTCGTCATCCTGACCCATCTTCGGGGCTTCTTTCCGGAGCATCTCCTTGAGCTCAGGATCATTGTTGAAATCGTGCTTCAAAGCATCCAGAAGCCTCTCTGCAGAGAAACGCTTCTGCTCGAAGAAGAATTTCTTCAAAGCAGCGAGGGAGTCGGCAGCGGTCGCCAGGCCGGTGCCGTGTATTCCGAAATTATTGTACTTGCAACCGAGCGAGATGTCACGGGCCCTCTCGATGGTTCCGTCCATCAGCAGGGACATCATCGGGGAAGGGATCATGTAGAGGCCCTTGTGTCCGGCGCAGATCCTGTCGGCTTCCCGGAATATATTCTTTTCAACCTCGCAGTAGAAATCCTCGTAGTCCTTGCATCCTTTCAGTGCAGGAAGGCTGTCCTTGACGCAGGCGGCTAGCGAAAGACCGTCGATGTTGACGATGTCCATCGCAACCTTCGGGATGATGAACTCCCAACAGGCGGCTACCACGTAGTTCCTTGCATCTTCCTCTGAATAACCCTTGCGCACGAGGCCCGGAATGACCACGTCGTCGTTGCTGTACTGGGGGAAGCCAAGGCCGATCTTGGTGAGTCTCGAACCCTTCTCGAACACCTCGTCCGGAGTCCTGGAATCAACCCTGATGTTGATCTTCGGGTCGATGAGCCTGAGTTCGTAACTGGCCTTCAGGCACATCTCGGAGATCTCGTTGAAAAGATAATTGCCTTCTGCATCCCGGCCTCCAAGCACTATGCTCTGGCCGTTATCCCCCTGCTGCATTCCGGGATAGAAATCACTGTCCTTGTTGCAGGTGAGGAAGAATTCCTCAAGCAGGTCGAAGGCTTCCTCCCGGGTCAGGACTCCACTGTCTATGTCATGCCTGTAATAGGGGTACATGTACTGGTCAAAGCGTCCCAGGGTGTTGTGGTAATTATCTGCTGCCCAGATCGCGAAATGGATGGCTCGAAGCAGCTGGAGGGCTTCCCTGAATGATCCGGCTCCTTCTGTGCGTATCCTGGCCATAACCTCTGCCGTGTCGCTTTCCCCTTCTTCGCGGGCTTTCTTCTCGTATCTGGCTATAAGGTCCTGAAGGGCATCGATGCACATCATGACAGACTCCAGGAAGGTCCTGCCCCTTTCGTCCAGGCCTTCATCCTGTAGCCTTGCTTCGACCTCCTCCCTGCGGGCTCCAAGTCCGAGGCGGATGGTAGTCTCGTAGTCGGGACTGATGTTGCTGACGGTTCCCCTCTCGTGGATGTAGTGCGTGGCCTTTATCCTTTCCCATTCCTTGTCCGTGTAAATGAAAGGAACATCCTTGACAGTTCTCGTGAAGACGATTTTCTCTCCCGGAAGGATTACCGGTTCCTGGCATCGCATCATCTCGCTGAAGACTATCGCACTTCGCATCTGGTCCGGTGTGCCCTCGCGCTCGAATCTTTCATTAAGATCGGCAATGCCGGCTTCTGCAGCCGTCTTTACGAAAGCATGATGCTTCTTGTCAAGCAGATAGGACCTGAGTGCATCCAATCTCTGGTTCATAATATCATCGTTGTTATGTTTCTCTTCTCAAAGGGTTCCGTGTCTAACCTGGGAGGTATCTGTGTGTCAAAGCCGGGATTGTATGACCGTCCGACCATCGGATACTTCGCTCCGGCCGTCTTGTGATAGGGGAGGAACTCAACCCTCTGAAGCCCGGCGGCTCCTTCAAGAAGAGCGGCGGTGGCTTCGAGGTTGGCCTCGTCATCATTGACTCCGGGGATCAGTGGGATCCTGATAATGAATGGTTTCCCAGAACCTATCAAGGTCTCCAGGTTTCTGAGGATGATGGCATTGCTTACTCCGGTCCAGTGCCTGTGACGTTCCTGGTCAACCAACTTTATGTCCATCATCACCAGGTCCAGCTTTCCGAGAACTTCGCGGAATGTTTCAGCAGGTGCAAAACCGCTGGTCTCGATAGCAGTGTGAATCCTTCCTTTGAGTTGTTCCAGAACCGCAATGAGGAAATCCCCCTGTGCCAAAGGTTCCCCGCCGGTGAAGGTGACACCACCTGAGTTCATTCTGAATATGGCTTCGTTTCTCAGCAGTTTGGCGGCAAGGTCCTCGGCGGTATATTCAGTGCCGCATATGCTCGTCTCGCCCTTTTTCACCATCAGTTCGCTGCCGAATCGCTGGCCTTCCGGGTTATGGCACCAGGTGCATCGAAGTGGACAGCCTTTGAGGAAAACGGCAGTGCGTATTCCTGGCCCGTCGTGGACTGCAAATTCCTCGATGCTGAAAATAGTTCCGGATGTCATAATCATGGGTACAATGTTCTAAGTTACTTATTTTTTTTGAAAAGTAGAAACGGTTTCCTAATTTTACATAACACAATAATCCTGACATGATAAAGCGTTTGTTTTCCATCCTGGCCGTCAGTTTGATGGCCCTTCTTCTTGGATGTTCTGATAAGACCGTTGAGCAGAGACCTTGGGGAGACTATGTGGTCGCCTGCGGCGGCAAGGATGTCTACATCGTCGACGCATCGAAGTCTACGGATGATTCCCTGGCAGTTCTCTGGCACTGGAACGCCTTCGAGTCCTACGGCCAGATCCCTGACGATTACCGCAACTTGATGCGTACCATTGATGACTGCAAACCCGTGAACGGAGGCACACAGCTTCTCCTTACATCATCAGCCGGAGGTACCGTTCTTCTTGACATTGCCACCAGGAAATGCTTGTTCTACGCCCGGACCCCGATGTCCCACTCTGCAGATCTTCTGCCCGGGAACAGGATTGCAGTCGCCAATTCCATCAATCCTGAAGGCAACAGCCTGGAGATTTACGACGTGGCGAAGCCTGATGCCTGCGTCTGGAAAGACAGTCTCTACAGCGGTCATGGAGTAGTCTGGTCGGAAAAGTATCAAAAGCTGTATGCGCTTGGCTATCAAGAGCTTCGTGAATATTCCCTGAAAGATTGGGATTCTGCTGCTCCTTCCCTTTCCCTGGAGGGGACCTTCCCGCTTCCAGGCGTCGGGGGCCATGAACTATCTCCGGCCGGGGATGATGCCTTCATTGTTACCAATCATGATGGTGTCTACCTGTTCGATATCCCTTCCAAGGCTTTCACCCCATTCGGGCCGCTTGAGGGAACGAAGAACGTAAAGTCCCTGAATTACGATCCGGCATCAGGCAGGATAGCCTACACTGTGGCCGAAACCCGCTGGTGGACCAGTCATGTCTACATGAAGTCTCCGGACAAGGTCCTTTCTTTCGATCCTGCCTGGAGGCTCTACAAGGTAAGGGTGCTCCCTGAGTTGCCCTTCACTCCCGAGCCTGGTCCCTCAGTGCGCTCGGAAGGTACGAACCTCAGGATATTCGACGACAACATCTGGCAGTATGATTCAGGGAAGATTCCTGAAAAATGGCTGCCTCTAGGAGTCGATCCACGGGATTCGGTGCGGAGCATAGGTTTTGCCAAGCTGGTCGCTGACCATAAGCCTGACATCGTGGCTCTGCAGGAATATTCCTCCCACATGGACGGTTATCTGGCTCCGAAGCTTGATGAACTTGGATTTGCCAATGCATGCGAAGAGGACGGAAGCTGGAACTTCACCCCTATTTTCTATGACAGTACTGCAGTCGAACTCCTGAAAGTCAGATACAACCTCTACACTCCTCCGCAGTTCAGCAATTCAGGTACTAAGTCGTTCACTTCCGCAGTCTTCCGTCACCAGGGGACCGGGAAGGTTTTTGCCGTACTCAACACACATCTGTGGTGGAAGCCGGAGGAGAACCAGCCAGGCAGTACCATGGCCCGCGCCTCCCAGATCCGTCTTATGATGGCGGAGGCAGAGATAACCAAGGCTGAATATGACTGCACGGTCTTCCTTATGGGAGACATGAACTGTGAGGAGGATTCGATTCCGATACAGCAGCTGATAAATGAGGGATATGTCCCTTGCTACAAAGCCGCTACCGTATTCGGAGACAACCACAACGGGCACCATGAGTGTTCGCCTTCAGGTTTTTCGGAAAAAAGTAACCGCAAGGGGCCTGACCGTGCCACCGGCGCCCTGGACCATTTCTTCATCCATAATGCTCCTGCTGGCACTGAAGTACTCGAGTACCGTTGCATAATGGATGAGTACACACTCCCTCTTACCGACCACTATCCTAACTATGTTGATGTAAGATTATGAGAAGGCTTTTCCTGATTCTGGCACTTGCCTTTCCGGTGTTACTGACAGCAAGACCGGCCGGTTGTCCTACAGGTCTCATGACCGACCTTGTCGAACACACTGAATCCGTCTGGTCAAATGGTTTCCTGACGGACCTGCAGCTTTCCGACATTCCCAAGTCACTTGGCTCATTCCAGACCGTCGAGATCCGCTCCCTGCATCCTTCGTTCAGCTGGATCGTACCCGGGCGTTACCCAGCACGCCAGACAGCCAGGCAGATAGTTCTGTGCGGTATCCCTTACGGAGAGGTGATCTGGGACAGTGGTTGGGTCGGTGACAACCGTTCTACGGCCGTCCGCTACGAGGGGAAAGCCCTCGAACCCAATAAGATATATTCGTGGAAGGTAAGGGTGAAGACGGACTCTAACGGCGAGAGTGAGTGGTCTGTGGCCAGGTTTTTCAAGACTGCCGGGGAGTTATCTGAATATGCTACTCCTTCCTATCCTCTTGTCAAGGAGGAGCAAGGCCCGGTTTCGCAGGCTTCTCTTCCGGATGGTTCGGTGCTCTATGATTTCGGAAGGGATGCTTTCGGCCAGTTGAGGCTGACGCTGACTTCCCGGACCGGAGGGGACACTGTAAGGGTCCATCTAGGCGAGCGTGTCAAGGACGGCAGGGTGCTTCGCAATCCTACCACGACAGTCCGTTACCAGCTCCATGAGATAGCTTTGAAAAAGGGCACCCACACCTATAAGGTCGTGATTCCTCCGGACAAAAGGAACACCGGCCCGGCTGCCGTCAAGATGCCTGAATATATCGGAGAGGTCCTGCCTTTCCGTTACTGCGAGGTCGAGGGATCACAGGCTGTTAAATCCATTTCCCGTGAGGCTGTAAGTTATCCTTTTGACATGGAAGCGGCATCTTTCAATTGCAGCGACCAGATCCTGGACCAGGTCTGGGACCTCTGCCGTTATTCTGTAAAGGCCACTTCATTCACAGGCCTTTTCGTCGATGGCGACCGTGAAAGGATTCCTTACGAGGCTGATGCCCTGATCAGCCAGCTCTGCCACTATGCGGCAGACAGGGAGTACACACTTTCCCGCAGGACGATTGAATACCTTCTCGACTATCCCACATGGCCGACCGAATGGATCCTCCAGGCAGTCCTGATGGCCTGGAACGACTATCTTTTTACCGGAGACAAGCGGCTGCTTGAGCAGCAGTACGGGATACTGAGGGCTCACTGCATGGAAACTCTCATCCAAAAGAACGGCCTGATCAGCACGACTCTCGTGCCTCAGGAGGGATCCTTCCTCGAATCCATCCGTCGCAAGGAGAAGATCCGCGACATCGTGGACTGGCCACATTCCGGATCCCTTGGACTTGCCCCAGGTTACGGTGGAGAAGATGACGGCTTCGAGTACACAGACTACAATGCAGTGGTGAACGCTTATGCATTCAGGGCATTGACCCTGATGGGCCGGATCGCTTCCGAGCTGCAGAAGAGTGGAGATGCGGAAGAGTTGTCAAGGACGGCAACCCGGATGAAGACGGCCTTCCAGAAGAACTTCTTCGACAGGAAGAATAAATGCTATGTTGACGGTATAGGGACAAGGCATGCTTCACTTCACACCAACATGTTCGCCCTGCTTTTCGGTCTGATGCCGGACAAGTACCGGGAAAAGGTAACCAAGTTTATAATTTCTCGCGGCATGGCCTGCAGCGTCTATGGGTCCCAATTCCTGCTGGAAGCCTTGTACGATGGGGATGGTGCCCAGGTCGCCCTGGACCTGATGACAGATGATTCTCTCAGAAGCTGGTACAACATGATCCGTTGCGGGTCTACCATAACTCTCGAGGCCTGGGATGACTCTTTCAAACCCAACCAGGATTGGAACCATCTTTGGGGCGCTGCTCCAGGCAACATAATTCCTTTCAAGCTGATGGGAGTCGAACCTCTTGAGCCTGGTTTCTCCAAGGTCAGGATCCGTCCCCAACCTGGCAATCTCGAGCATGCCGAGATGTCCCTTCCTACGATCCGGGGAACCATAAAGATGAAAATAGAGAACACGCCGCAGCGTCGCAGCGTGTCCCTTGAACTACCAGCCAATATGAAGGCCGAAATCGTCCTTCCGGATGGCTTTGAACTTGATTCCTAGAAGGAGAATTTATAACCTATTCCCAGCCAGCCCTTGAAGGTGCGGTCGTAAGTGAGAGACTTGAGTTTCGTGCCTTCGGCATTAGTGTCGATGTTCTTGTCGTAGCAATAGTCTCCGAGCAGGTAGAAGTCGATTGAATTGCGCTTGTCCAGTTTCCAGTCGACACCCAGGGATCCCCTGACCCTGTTGAGATAGGCATCATTGTAACCCTCGAACGAGTAGTCCGAGTAAGACTGGTTCGCGGTGTTCCAGGTCGCTGAACAGGCTGGGTCGTTCAGGACGTTGCGGAATTCGATGTACCCGTAAGGAGTAAGGGCTGAAGACGCTTTGTATGACACCTTCAGGCGGCTTTTGAGCGTCAGTGAGTTGGGGTTGCTCTGGTAGGGGTTCCCCACTTCCCTGTGTGTGTACTGCAGCCTTTCCTTGACGGAGAATCTCCAGTTTCCGGAGTTGAATCCGACGCTGGCATCCCCGTAGAAACGGTGGCGTGGTTTCCAGATGTCGGAGGAATTCTTCTTGTTTATGAATAGATAGCCTGCTCCTATCTTGAAATAGGGGGAGATCTTGTAGGTCAGCCCCGTCCCTGCCTGGTACCGTCCGAGGTCGGTGAAGTTGTCACTGGTCCTGATCTCACCTTCGGCGAACCAGTGGAATCCCTTGGAGATCTTCTTGTCAAGCGTAGCTGAGAGGCGAGAACCAAAATCGGTCTCCATGTCGTTTGCCGTGCCCTGTGCGTTAGTCAGGGCCGGGATGGCTGCAAGCAGTATGCAGGCCAGTGTCATTCTCTTTTTCATGGCTTACTGTTCTACGAAATCCTTTGCCTTCACGAGATTGTCGATCGTGGCATTTTCGCCTTTCCCGAGCGTGTAGTAAACCTTGATGAAGGCGGCGTCCTTGAGGAAATCCACATGGCCGATCTCGAGGTTGTCGATCTTGATTCCGATGCGTTTCTCCAGGTCGGCGATCAGCTCCGCCCTTCTTTCGGGTACGATGAGTTCGATCCTGTCGTAAAGTACCAGCTTTGTGGATGTGTGTTTGAGCAGTCTTTCGCTTTCGAGCACCCAGATCAGGCAGATTACCAGGGCGTTGGCAATAAGCATGACGGCAACTGTCCCTGCTGAAAGAACGTAATGAGGGTTGGAGGAGGCTGCTCCTGTGAGCTTGTAGACGGGAGCCAGGCCGTTCATGGCTGCAAGTGCTATGATCACGAAGAGGTAGGTCATCTCCCTGATCGGTACTGTCTCGGTGCGGTAGCGGATGACCCCGAAGATTGCGAACAAGCCAAGGGTCAGGCCGACACCGACTTCCACATTGCCCATCATGTAGAGGAGCATCAGCATTGCAGAAGAGAACACCATAAAGGTAAAGTAGTAGTCACGCCTCCGGCTCTTGCGGTAGTAGAAGAACTGGATCAGGATCCAGCACACCATAAGGTTCAGGAAGAAACGTATGGCCAGTTCGGTGATGCTCTGGCCGGTGGTCATCATGGCATCCGTGATGGTCTGGACGTCCAGGAGGTCTTCATCAGCTAGGGTGTAGTCACCCAGGTCTTGCATTGTAATCATGATTGAACTATTATTTTCTTTTTAATTGTCTTTTCTATTGTCCGGACTTTCTCCTTGAATCGTCCGCTTTTGACTTCCGGTTCCGTGAGGGTGACCCCGATGCAGTATTTGCTGATCCTGACGGGCTTCACCCTATGGTCCAGGAGGATACCCTTCATCCTGCTCGAAGCCCTTCCATCCTGCTTCAATTCTATGACCACGGCGTCTTGGAGCGACACTTTGCTGTTGTTGCGGAAATTGCTGAATTCCAGGCAAGTGTCAATTGTGAGCCTTTCCGTTTTCTCGGGATTGACAAGGGTTATCCTTCGGAAATCAGTGGAGAGTTCAGGGGAGATGCCATCGGCAGTGAAGTCCGAATGGCTTTCCAGGTAAGCTTTCGCAGCTTCATCCCTTGCGAATCCTTCCATCTCGTCCAGCGGGATCCTGATGCGTTTTTTCTTCGTACGCCCCTTGTTGTTCTTCCTCTTTATTTCAAGGTAGGCATCACCGGAGTTGACATAGACCCTTGTACGGACTTTCTGCCTGGTGAGGCGCTTATTGTGATGGTCGGAGAACATCTTGAGTCCCGGGGTGTCGTAGTAGACGGAATGGTAGGGACTTACCATTGTCCCGCCGGCGACCAGGGCACGATAGCCGGATTCTGCGGCATCCGAAAGTATCTGGGCAAGGGTAGCCTCGTCAGTCAGGTACTTCGTGTCGATGCGGTTCATCAGTTTGATGGAGTCCATCTCCTCGAGGGTTATCGGTCGGAAGGACTCCACCGCTTCGTCAATCGTTATGTGCCGGGTCTCAGGCATCTTCGGAAATATATTCGTAGATCTTTGTTGATGTCAGTTTACCTTTCGGGTCGTAGGTGTACTGGATTTTCTTCCGTCCGAACTCATTGAATTCGAATTTCTTGAAATTTACGAGACGGTTGTTCTCGTTGTAGAGCAGTTCGCGGCTGACCTTGCCGTCGGAACCATATTCAAAACGCTTGCGCCACTTCTGCTTTCCGAAAGAATCGTATTCCGTCTCCTCTATCTTCCTGCCCTCCGGGGAGAAGATGGTGGTATGGCCAAGTGTCCTGGCTCCCTTTGCGCTGGTGTTCCATTCCTTAATCACAAGGTTCTTCTTGTTGATCTTCTGGTCGCTGTTGTTCTGGGCGATTGCGGGAAGGCATGCCAGGAGCGCCATTGCGAAGAATATAATATGCTTTTTCATATTCATCGGGTTTAATGATCATTACCATCTTGCACCGGGGCCGCCCTGACCTCCAGGTCCTCCGTTTCCTCCGGAATAGGTGCCAAGGGTGGCAGTAGAGCCTCCGGAAACAGCGGGCTTCTCGATCCAGTAACCCTGGAGATGGCTGGTGCCTCCGCTGATGCTTATTCCTTTCATCGCCGATGCCAGGGACGGGGCAGAGACTACCATTGTAGACACGTTAGGAGCCTTGAACACGGCAAGGGTATTTCCTGACTTGTCCTTAAGGCAGTTGTAGCCGCCGGATGTGACACCCATGGTGTAGCATGCCTGTGCCAGTGACGCTCCGCTTTCAAGGCCTCCGTAGACGACAACCGTTGCTCCGCTGTTAATGTAGAGCTTGTAGCCTCCCTCGGTGTTGGCATCGATGGCGACTTCGGGCGAACCCTTGGTGGTCACGGCGTAGACATATCCTCCGTTTATCTTGAGATTGCTGTTGCAGTCGATGGCATCATTCTGGGTTGAGATCGCGCAGACATAGCCGTTGTTGATGTTCATCTCTCCCTGGGAGTTGATGGCATCGTCTGCGCTTGAATAGACGTAGGTCTCTCCTCCGGTGAAGGTGAGCTTGCCCTTCACCTCGAAGCCTTCGCTCTTTGAGACCTTGACCACAATGGATCCTCCGCTGACGTTCATGTTGCCGGCGCAACTGTAGGTAACACTCCTTCCGCTTCCGGAGACAGCCTCCTTGTAACCTATCTTTATTCCCTTGGAAGACACATCGTTGGACTCGCTTCCAGTGGTGGTGATGGTAAGGGTTCCACCGGAGATGTAGCTGTCGGAAAGGGTATGGTTGGTTGCGTCATAGTCGTAGCTTCCTGCGCTGACACCCTTACCTCCATTGCCGCTGTTTGTGATTGTGACAGTTCCTCCGGTCATGCCGAAGTAATTATCCGCCTTGATGCCGGCAGATCCCTTGTACTCCTGGTCGTCGGAATCGTAGGCGACTCCGCCGCTCACGTCGATAGTGGTATTTCCTCCTTCCACGAGCACATAGTCATCGGAACCGATGCCTTTCTTCATGGCAGCGGAGGTGTTTATTCCAAGGGTTCCTGAAGAGATCTGGACATATTCCTTTCCACGCAATCCATGACCGGCCGAGCTGCCGGATGTTACCTTTATGGTCGGACTCGACATGAGCCGTACGTAGTCGTCGGAGACGATCCCGGACTTGCCTTGTTTATTCTGCGCCTTGACGGTAAGGGAGCCTGAGCCGCTGAACACAAGCTGGCCTTCACCGAAGAAGACGGCCTTCATGTCTTCGTCATCAGAAGTCGAATAGGATGCCGAGGATCCGTCGGACAGGGTGTTGCTGCCTTCTACAAGTACGAAGGTCCTCTTTCCGCTCTGGACGTTGACCGCCGCACCGTTGGGATTGGTGATCGAAACTCCGTTGAGAATGATCGCCTGTTTCCTCGAACTGTAGAGCTTGAAGAAGCCGTTTGAGGTCGTGCCTGTCAGTACGTAGACGATGGCTTCCTCACCGGTGTTGTTGACGGTGACCTGGCCTCCGCTGATTTTTACGAAGCCTTCGTCGTCGCCGGAGACGCTGGCGTTTCCTTCCGATGAATATGTGATCGTAATCTTGCGGGTGAAGGAAGAATTGAATATGTCATCCTGCGAGGAGGTGTCTCCCGTGGAACTGAAGGTGAAAGTACCTTCTCCGTCGTCTCCTTCGGGGACACTCCCCTGGGTGGGTTCGCTGTCCTCCTCTTCCTGGCCGTCACTTGCAGAATCTGCGACTGAGACTTTCAGGCTGTAGGATACGCTGGCATCTTCGTAGGTTCCGTCTTCGTCGGACGAAGCGGTAATTATTGTGGTTCCAGCTGCTATCAGGCTCACTGAACCGCTCGAGGAGATAGTGGCTACTCCCGTGTTAGATGATGAATATTTTACGTTGACCCCGTATTTGTTGGTAAGGGTCGGGAAAGAATTCTCCGATCCCATCTGAGCTTCACATGAAGAAGAACTCCATGCCAGTTCGGGATCGATAAGTGTTGACTTCGTGCTGCTGCCGCTGTACTCTGATTCATCCAGAGTGATCAGGTCTCCTGCGCAGCTCAGGACCAATGCGGCCAGAGGGATTATCATCCATGTTTTGCCAAATGTTCTCATCGCGAGTGCATTTTAGGGGGTTAATGGTCTTTCCCGAAATCAAATTTTGTGCGCTTACCATTCCTTAAATGGCTATTCTCGACCAACGCCCAGTTTCAATAGACGAAATCCCCAAAAAAAAAGAGCGACTGATAAATGAATATCAGTCGCTCTTCAAAAGCTATGTAGGATGATCCTAGAGTTCGTTCATCTCTGCCTCGTACTCGTCCTTGCGGCCGACCAGGATGTCCTGGAACTCCTTCTGACCAGTACCGGCCGGAATGAGATGACCGCAGATGACGTTCTCCTTAAGGCCTTCGAGGTAGTCCACGCGAGCCCTGATAGCAGCCTCGCTGAGCACCTTGGTGGTCTCCTGGAAGGAAGCCGCGGAGATGAAGCTGTTGGTGCGTAGAGCAGCCCTGGTGATACCCTGGAGCACGAGCTTGGCGGTAGCGGGTTTCGCATCGCGGACCACCATCATCTTCAAGCCCTGACGGTCAAGTGAAGAATTCTCGTTCCTCATGTCGCGGGCATCAATGATGTCGCCCTGCATGAACTTCTGGCTGTCACCTGCATCGAGGATGTAGGACTTGCCGAAGATCCTGTCGTTGGCATCCATGAAATCCCATTTGTCCACGAGCTCCTCATTGAGGAATTCGGTGTCACCGGGATCGGTTATCTGGACCTTGCGCATCATCTGGCGGACGATGATCTCGAAGTGCTTGTCGTTGATCTTCACACCCTGGAGACGGTAGACGGCCTGGACCTCGTTGACGATGTAGTCCTGAGCCTTGACCGGTCCGAGGATGTTGAGAATGTCGGTAGGAGAGATTCCGCCGTCGGACAGCTTGGTGCCGGCCTTGACGTAGTCATTCTCCTGGACAAGGATCTGCTTGGTCGTGGGCACGAGATAGTGCTTCTCGTTACCTGCCTTGTTCTTGACGATGATCTCGCGGTTACCCCTCTTGACCTTGCCCATGAGCACTTCTCCGTTGATCTCGGAGAGGATAGCAGGGGCGGAAGGAGTCCTGGCCTCGAAGAGTTCAGTGACCCTCGGGAGACCTCCCGTGATATCGCTGGACTTACCGATGGCGCGAGGGATCTTGATGATCACATCACCGACACCCACAGTGTCACCATTGTTCGGGATGATGTGGGCACCCACCGGCAGGTTGTACTGCCTGACCTGGTTGCCTTCCTCGTCGACGATGATGATTGACGGGTTGCGGGTCTTGTCCTTTGCTTCGATGATGACCTTGTCCTTGTTGACAGCGAACTCGTCGGAGATCTCCTCACGGTAGGTAACACCTTCGATGAGGTTGTCGTACTGGACCCTACCGGCGTTCTCGACGATGGTCGTAGCGTTGTACGGATCCCATTCGCAGAGGAGGTCGCCCTTCTTGATCTTGTCGCCATCCTTGAAGTAGAGCCTTGAACCGTAGGGCACGTCATAGTGGGAATAGGTGATACCTGTGTTCTCGTCTATGATGCTGACCTCGGTCATACGGCTGACCACGATTTCCTGGACTGAGCCGTCTTCGTCGGCCTTCTGGATAGTCCTGAGTTCCTCGAACACGAGCTTACCGTCGTACTTGGACTCGATTGAAGAATCGGCTGCAGTGCTGGATGCGGTACCACCGACGTGGAAGGTACGGAGCGTAAGCTGTGTACCAGGCTCACCGATGGACTGTGCGGCGATGACACCGACGACCTCTCCCTTCTCAACCATGCGGCTGGTAGCGAGGTTACGGCCGTAGCACTTGGCGCAGACTCCGTGACGGGACTCGCAAGTGAGGACGGAACGGATCTCGACCTGCTCGATAGGGAGGGAATCAATCAGGTTGGCAGTGTCCTCGCGGATCTCTTCGCCGGCCTTGATGATGAGCTCTCCTGTGAGAGGGTTGAAGATATCGTGAACGGAAGTACGACCGAGAATCCTCTCTCCGAGTGACTCGACGATCTCGTCCTTGTTCTTGATTGCAGTGGCGATAAGGCCCCTGAGTGTGCCGCAGTCCTCTTCCGTGATGATGACGTCGTGGGAGACGTCGACCAGACGACGGGTGAGGTAACCAGCGTCAGCAGTCTTGAGAGCGGTATCGGCCAGACCCTTACGGGCACCGTGGGTTGAGATGAAGTACTCGAGCACCGTCATTCCTTCCTTAAGGTTGGAGATGATAGGGTTCTCGATGATCTCGGCTCCTGAAGCACCGGACTTCTGCGGCTTTGCCATAAGGCCACGCATGCCGCAAAGCTGCTTGATCTGCTGTGTTGAACCACGGGCTCCGGAATCCAGCATCATGTAGACCGGGTTGAAGCCCTGCTGGTCTGCGGAGATTTGCTTCTCGACGATTCCGGTGAGTCGGTTGTCTATTGAAGTCCAGAGGTCGATGACCTTGTTGTAGCGCTCGTTGTTGGTGATGAAGCCCATCGCATAATTGTTCTTGACTTCCTCGACCTGCTTGTAGCCCTGCTCGATGAGTTCTGACTTCTCGATAGGGATGATGACATCTCCGAGGTTGAAGGAGATACCAGCCCTGAAAGCCTGGTCATAACCAAGGTTCTTGATGTCGTCAAGGAACTGAGCGGTGCGGGTGACACCGGTGCACTTGATGACCTCGGTGATGATCTTGCGGAGGGACTTCTTTCCGAGTACCTCATTGACATAGGGCACCTCTTCGGGAACGTACTGGTTGACGATGATGCGTCCTGCAGTGGTCTGGACGATATGCTCGCCCTTTGAGGCATCCTGCTTGTCCACAGGGAGTCTCACACCGATCTTGGCATGCATGTCAATTGCCTTCTCGTCATAGGCGACGATCACTTCCTCGGGTCCGTAGAAGGTCATTCCTTCGCCCTTGGCGCCGGGACGGATCTTCGTGATGTAGTACAGACCAAGCACCATGTCCTGTGAAGGAACGGTGATAGGGGTACCGTTGGCCGGGTTGAGGATGTTCTGGCTACCAAGCATGAGCAGCTGGGCCTCCATGATGGCAGCGTTGCCAAGAGGGAGGTGGACAGCCATCTGGTCACCGTCGAAGTCGGCGTTGAAAGCCGTACATGCGAGCGGGTGAAGCTGGATGGCCTTTCCTTCGATCATCCTGGGCTGGAATGCCTGGATACCAAGCCTGTGGAGGGTAGGAGCACGGTTCAGGAGGACCGGATGGCCCTTCATCACGTTCTCAAGGATGTCCCAGATGACGGGATCCTTCCTGTCCACTATCTTCTTTGCGGACTTGACAGTCTTGACGATTCCTCTTTCGATGAGCTTGCGGATGATGAACGGCTTGTAGAGCTCGGCTGCCATGAACTTAGGCAGACCGCACTCATGCATGTTCAGCTCCGGACCAACGACGATAACCGAACGTGCGGAGTAGTCCACACGCTTACCGAGGAGGTTTTGGCGGAAGCGTCCCTGCTTGCCCTTAAGGGAGTCGGAAAGGGACTTGAGTGCCCTGTTGGACTCGCTCTTGACAGCGCTGGACTTCTTCGAGTTGTCGAACAGTGAGTCGACAGCTTCCTGGAGCATACGCTTCTCATTGCGGAGAATGACCTCGGGAGCCTTGATCTCGATGAGCTTCTTCAGACGGTTGTTCCTGATGATGACCCTTCTGTAAAGGTCGTTGAGGTCGGTCGTAGCGAAACGGCCTCCATCGAGCGGAACGAGAGGACGGAGATCCGGCGGAATGACGGGGATGACCTTCATGATCATCCATTCCGGGCGGTTGACGTCCTTGGACTCCAGGAACCACTTGACGACGCTCAGTCTCTTGAGCATTTCGGTCTTCCTCTGCTGGGAGGTTTCGGTGAGCATGCTCTGGCGGAGCTGCTTGGAGAGCTCCACTACGTCGGTCTCCTTGAGAAGGTCGTAGATACCCTCGGCACCCATCTTGGCGACGAACTTGTTGGGATCGCCGTCAGGAAGGTTGTCGTTGTCAGGGATCCTGGCGAGTACGTCGAGATATTCATCCTCGGAGAGGAGTTCCATCTTTTCGACACCGCTTGCACCAGGGTTGACGACTATGTATTTCTCATAGTAGATGACGGATTCGAGCTTCTTGGACGGGAGTCCCAGAAGGGCGGAAATCTTGTTGGGGGCTGACTTGAAGTACCAGATGTGTGCCACGGGGACGGTGAGGGCGATGTGGCCCATCCTTTCCCTGCGGACTTTCTTCTCAGTGACTTCGACACCGCACCCGTCGCAGACGATTCCGCGGTAACGGATCCTCTTGTACTTTCCGCAATAGCACTCGTAGTCCTTTGTGGGACCGAAGATCTTCTCGCAGAAGAGACCATCCCTTTCAGGCTTGTAAGTCCTGTAGTTGACGGTTTCCGGCTTCAGGACCTCACCGCAAGACCTTGCGGAAATGTCCTCGGGTGAAGCCAGCGAGATGCTGATCCTCGAGAAATTGCTTTTGACCTTGTTTTCCTTTGTATTGAAAGTAGGCATATTCTTGAATCGGGTTTCCAGTGATTAATCCAAACTGACCTTGAGACCAAGTCCGCGGAGCTCGTGGAGCAGCACGTTGAGAGACTCGGGAATGCCGGGGTTCGGCATCGGGTCGCCCTTGACGATTGCCTCATAAGTCTTTGAACGTCCGGTCACGTCGTCAGACTTGACCGTGAGGATCTCCTGAAGGGCGTTGGCGGCGCCGAAGGCCTCCAGTGCCCAGACCTCCATCTCTCCAAACCTCTGGCCTCCGAACTGTGCCTTACCGCCGAGAGGCTGCTGGGTGATGAGTGAATATGGTCCTATGGAACGTGCGTGCATCTTGTCATCGACCATGTGACCGAGCTTGATCATGTAGATCACGCCGACGGTTGCAGGCTGGTCGAACCAGTCTCCGGTACCACCGTCACGAAGGCGGGTCTTGCCGTAGCGAGGCACGCCGGCCTTGTCGGTGTAGGCGCAGATCTCATCGATGTCGGCACCGTCGAAGATAGGGGTGCTGAACTTGAGGCCGAGCCTTGATCCCGCCCAACCGAGGACGGTCTCGTAGATCTGGCCGAGGTTCATACGTGAAGGCACGCCGAGAGGGTTCAGGACGATGTCCACAGGAGTTCCGTCCTCGAGGAACGGCATGTCTTCCTGACGGACGATCTTGGCCACGATACCCTTGTTACCATGGCGTCCGGCCATCTTGTCACCGACGGTGATCTTCCTCTTCTTGGCGATGTAGACCTTGGCGAGCTGCATGACTCCGTTAGGGAGTTCGTCACCCACCTTGACCTTGTCCATCTGCCTCTTGCACTCTGCCTCAGATACTTTGTAGGTGATGCAGTAGTTGTTGATGAGGTCCTGGATCATCGCGTTGGTGTTCTTGTCGGATGTCCACTTGCTGGAATTGATGTTCTGGAAGTCAATGCCCTTGAGCTTATCTGCGGTGATTTCCTTCCCCTTGGGGATGATCTCGACTCCGTAGAGGTCGCTGATACCGGCGCTCTTCTTTCCGTTGGTGAGGAACTCGAGCCTTCCGATGAAGTCGGCATAGAGTTTCTCAGCCTTCTTGTTGAAGTCTTCCTGGAGAACTTCAAGACGGGTCTTCTGATCGGACTTTGCAGACCTTCTGTTGCCTTCCTTGGATGCCTTTGCATAGAGGGCTGTCTTGATGACTGTACCGCTCAGTGAAGGATTGGCCTTGAGGGATGCATCCTTGACATCACCGGCCTTGTCACCGAAGATGGCTTTGAGGAGCTTTTCTTCCGGAGAAGGATCGCTCTCGCCCTTAGGGGTGATCTTACCGATCATGATGTCACCGGGCTCGACATGGGCACCGATGCGGATGATACCCTGCTTGTCAAGGTCCTTGGTCGCATCTTCGCTTACGTTGGGGATGTCGGAAGTGAGTTCCTCCATTCCGCGCTTGGTGTCACGGACCTCTGTGAGGTACTCGTCGACATGGACGGAAGTGAGGATGTCCCACTTGACCATCTCCTCGGATAGAACGATAGCGTCCTCATAGTTGTAACCCTTCCAAGGCATGAATGCGACCTTGAGGTTGCGACCGAGTGCGAGTTCGCCGTTCTGGGTTGCATAGCCTTCGGTGAGAACCTGTCCAGCCTCCACCTTGTCACCCTTGCGGACGATAGGCTTGAGGGTCACGACTGTGCTCTGGTTGGTCCTCCTGTAGATAGGAAGAGTGTAGACAGTCTCTTCAGGTGCGAAGGAAACGAATCTTTCATCGTTGGTCCTGTCGTACTTGATGCGGATTTCCTTTGCATCGACGTAGGTGACTTCACCCTTGCGCTCGGCGATGAACTGAGTCCTGGAGTCAAGGCAGACCCTCTCCTCAAGACCGGTTCCCACGATAGGGGATTCGGGCGAAAGAAGCGGAACGGCCTGACGCATCATGTTCGCTCCCATGAGGGCGCGGTGGGCATCGTCATGCTCGAGGAAAGGAATGAGGGAGGCAGCGACCGAAGCCATCTGGTTCGGAGCCACATCCATGTAGTCCACCTGCTCCTTTGAAACGACCGGGAAGTCGGCCTCAAGGCGGCACTGGATCCTGTCGTCGGTAATGTTACCGTTGTTGTCCATATTGACCTTGGCGAGGGAGACGAGCTTGTTCTCCTCTTCCTCGGCGGTCATGTAGTGCCACCCCTTTGCGCTCAGGTCAACCTTACCCTCATGGACCTCACGGTAGGGGGTCTCGATGAAACCGAGCTGGTTGATCCTTGCATAGACGCAGAGGGAAGAGATAAGACCGATGTTCGGACCTTCAGGGGACTCGATAGGGCAGAGACGGCCATAATGGGTGTAGTGAACGTCTCGTACCTCGAATCCAGCCCTGTCCCTGGAGAGACCTCCGGGGCCGAGAGCGGAAAGACGCCTCTTATGGGTGATCTCGGCCAGAGGGTTTGTCTGGTCCATGAACTGACTCAACTGGCTGGTGCCGAAGAATGAGTTGATCACGGAAGAGAGAGTCTTGGCGTTGATCAGGTCGATAGGGTTGAACTGCTCGCTGTCGCGAACGTTCATCCTTTCGCGGATGGTCCTGGCCATCCTGGAGAGGCCCACGCTGAACTGGTTGGCAAGCTGTTCACCGACAGTACGTACACGTCTGTTGCTCAGGTGGTCGATGTCGTCTACAGTAGCCTTTGAGTTGATCAGCTGGATGAGATACTTGATGATCTCTATGATGTCGTTGTTGGTGAGCACCCTGACCTCGGGATCTGTACCGAGCCCGAGTTTCTTGTTGAGGCGGAACCTTCCGACTATTCCGAGGTCGTACCTCTTCTCTGAGAAGAAGAGCTTGTCGATGACATCCCTTGCAGTAGCCTCATCCGGCGGTTCCGAATTGCGGAGCTGTTTGTAGATGTAGTTGACAGCCTCGATTTCGGTGTTGGTAGGGTCCTTCTGGAGGGTGTTGTAGATGATGGCATATTCATTGGAATTGGCCTCATCCTTCTGAAGGAAAATGGTCTTGACTTCAGTGTCGCCTATCCTGGCGATAGTGTCGTCGTCGAGGACCTCGCCTCTCTCTACGATGGCGATCGTCCTTTCGATGGGGATGACCTCACCGGTGTCCTCATCTTCGAAGTCTTCTGTCCAGGTCTTCAGGACCTTGGCTGCAAACTTCCTTCCCTTATTGGCTTCGAGGCTCTCAGGAGTGGCCTCGATTTCGTCTGCCAGGCCGAAGATGTCGATGATGTCTTTGTCTGAATTGTAGCCGATCGCACGCAGCAGGGTTGTCACAGGCAACTTCTTCTTGCGGTCGATGTAGGCGTACATGACATTGTTGATGTCCGTTGCGAATTCAATCCAGGAACCTTTGAAGGGGATGATCCTGGCTGAATAGAGCTTTGTTCCGTTCGCGTGCATGCTCTGGTCGAAGAACACTCCGGGGGAGCGGTGCAGCTGCGAGACGATAATTCTTTCTGATCCGTTGATGACGAATGTACCGGCGGGGGTTATGTAAGGAATGTTGCCGAGGTACACGTCCTGGACTCTCGTATCAAAGTCCTCATGCTCCGGATCTGTGCATGAAAGGCGGAGTTTTGCCTTCAGAGGAACATTGTAGGTAAGTCCTCTTTCAAGACACTCTTCAATCGAATACTGCGGGGGATCAATGAAATAGTCGATGAACTCGAGCTTGTAGTTGTTCCTCGTGTCTTCGATTGGGAATATCTCCTGGAACACCTGGAAGAGGCCTTCGTTCTTCCTGTTCTCAGGTGTCGTTTCCAGCTGGAAGAAATCCTTGAAAGATTTCAACTGAACTTCCAGAAGGTCAGGATATTCCAGAATCTTGGATGTAGCGAATACAATTCGCTTGTTGTTAGTCTTTTTTGACATGTTCTGCCTTTAGAGGAAATGGAGAAAAACTAAATACGACAAAAAGGTTTAGAGCCCACTAGGCTCTAAACCTGATGATAATCCCGCAAGGGGAAGCTGGTTTATTTAACCTCAACTTCGGCGCCTGCCTCTTCGAGGGCAGCCTTCAGTTGCTCAGCTTCTGCCTTGGAGACCTTCTCCTTCACCTTGGCAGGGGCTCCGTCAACAAGGTCCTTGGCTTCCTTCAGTCCGAGACCGAGGGCTTCCTTGACGGCCTTGATGACCTGCAGCTTCGCCTGGCCGGCGGAGGTGAGGACAACGTCGAATTCGGTCTGCTCGGCGGGAGCTGCCTCAGCGGCTGCTGCGGGGCCGGCAACTGCTACTGCAGCTGCTGCAGGCTCGATACCATACTCTTCCTTGAGAACCTTTGCGAGTTCCTGAACGTCTTTTACAGAAAGGTTAACCAACTCTTCTGCAAGTGCTTTTACATCTGCCATAATTGATAATTTTTGAATTGTTTATTGTTATTATTTTTCTTCTTTTTCCGAGAGAGTCTTGACGAGACCGGCGATTGTCTGTCCACCACCATTCTGGAGAGCGGAGATGACATTGCGCATAGGAGCCTGGAGGAGGGAGATGATATCTCCAATGAGCTCTTCCTTGGACTTGATTGCGCAGAGTTCGTCGAGCTTGTCGGCTCCGATGAAAGCGCACTCCTGGACGTAGGCACCCTTGAGTTCGGGTTTGCCACCGAGATCCTTCTGAAGCTTCTTGATGAGCTTTGCAGGACCGTTGGGAGACTCGCTGTACATAATGGCCGTATTGCCTTCGAGGACGGGGATGATGTTCTTCATCTCTTCGTTGTCAAGGCCCTTGATGACGTGAGCGAACAGGGTGTTCTTCACGACACTGAGCTTGATGCCCTCGTCGAAGCAGGCACGGCGGAGAGTAACTGTCTGTCCGGCATTCAGTCCCTCGATGTTAGCGAGGTAGAAGTTGGGATACTGCTGGAGCTGCGCCGAGATGCTTTCAATAATCTGAGACTTGAGTTCTTTTTTCATGACTTGAATGCTTTTTATTCAGCGCTTCCGCTAATGAATGCCTTAGTATCTATCTTAAGTGCAGGGCTCATGGTGGTGCAAAGGGTAGCACCCTTCATGTAAGTACCCTTGAGAGCCTGGGGCTTCAGTTTGAGGACCTCGTTCAGGAATGCAGTTGCGTTCTCGCAGATCTGCTGGGGAGTGAACGATACCTTGCCGATGGCTGCGTGGATGATTCCGGTCTTGTCGACCTTGAAGTCGATCTTTCCGGCCTTCACGTCCTTGACAGCGTTTGCGATGTCCATCGTAACTGTTCCGGTCTTGGGGTTAGGCATGAGGCCCCTAGGTCCGAGGATACGTCCCAGGGCACCGACCTTGGCCATGACTGAAGGAGTACAGATGATGACGTCAACGTCTGTCCAGCCGCCCTTGATCTTCTCGACATACTCGTCAAGACCGACATAGTCAGCGCCTGCTTCCTTTGCCTCGGTCTCCTTGTCGGGGGTGCAGAGTACAAGAACCCTGACCACCTTACCGGTTCCATGAGGAAGGGTGACAACGCCACGGATCATCTGGTTGGCCTTACGAGGGTCGACACCGAGGTTCGTGGTGATCTCGACGGATGCATCGAACTTGGTGTAGGTTATGTCCTTAAGCATCTCACATGCCTGGGCAAGAGGATAAAGTGTAGAGGAGTCGTACTTGGTAGCGACTGCCTTCTGGTTTTTAGTTGTTCTGCTCATGTTGCGTGTGAAATTTTAAAGGTTCTCGGGAAATTCTCCGGTGACCTTGATACCCATACTCCTTGCGGTTCCGGCGACCATTCTCATCGCGGATGCGAGGGTGAAGGCATTGAGGTCAGGCATCTTGCCTTCGGCGATCGTCCTCACCTGGTCCCAGGTGATGGTTGCGACCTTCCTGCGGTTAGGCTCTCCTGAACCTTTCTGGAGCTTTGCGGCTTCCTTGAGGGAGATGGCCACGGGAGGCTGCTTGACTTCGAACGAGAAGGACTTGTCTGAATAGACAGTGATAACCACAGGCAGGATCTTGCCGGCGGCGGCCTGCGTCGCGGCATTGAACTGCTTGCAGAAGTCCATGATGTTCAAGCCTTTGGAACCGAGTGCCGGTCCTACCGGAGGTGCTGGATTAGCGGCTCCTGCTTTGATCTGGAGCTTGATAAATCCGGTAACTTCTTTTGCCATAATTGTTTGTTATTCTTTTGTTACTTGAGTAAAGCTGAGTTCCAGCAGGGTC
>Ga0129310_1000689_pt1 | contig 37123 bp, 29 predicted proteins | sample Go1ome_2_FD_94433 | JGI IMG/M metagenome (GOLD analysis project Ga0129310, IMG submission 94433) | Western lowland gorrila individual fecal microbial communities from Wisconsin, USA - Go1022A metagenome | ecosystem: Host-associated > Mammals > Digestive system > Large intestine > Fecal | place... | reverse complement strand
TACTCATATACGTTGATTGCTTTCTTGTCTTCCATGACTACAAAGGTACATCCTTCCTCCGAATCTACCTCTATAGTCAAACATTTACATCATATCAGACACGGAAATTTGCAAGTGTCCCCTTTTTCTGGAGAATCCACAAAACCAGCATCATGGGTTAATACTCCTCCCTGGCTCTTCAAGAAAGACTGGATTGAATCACCATAAGATGAAAGATTATCTAATAAACCATCAAACTGATCCCAATAGGTACTCAGACCCGTCCGAAAAAAACCGATTCCTGTTTTGTAATCCTGCATATCTATTAACGTCTGTGTATTTGTAAATATCGGAACAATCGTGCTCTTATTCTTTCAATAATTGATATTATTGTATAAAATTTTGATTATTGAAAAATATGAATCAAAAACTTAACTTTGATTTTTAATTAATTATATTTATTCTTAACAGAGTAATATTAACTTTTGATAATCTCAAATAATGGCAAACTATAAGTATCTTATCGAACAAGATCAAGACTATAAGTGGGGAGTAGTAGTAACTACGATAGGACAGCAAGTTATTCCCGCCGGTGCTGTTTATCCTTCCATAGATCATCCCAGGAGGTATTTGTTTTCAAAAGAAAAGGGACGGATTCTGGATGAGTACCAAATTGTTTACATTACAAAGGGCCAGGGGTGGTTCATGTCAAAGCACATGAAGAAAACATTGGTAACTGCAGGAGATGTTTTCTTCCTATTCCCAGGAGAGTGGCATAATTATGCACCCGATCCTGCAACAGGATGGGAAGAATCTTGGATCGGATTCAAGGGAACATATGCCGAGAATTTATTGAAGGAAGGCTTCTTGTCACCGGACAAGCCTCTCTTGATTATTGGAATACTCGATTGTGTGTGGAACTTGTTCAATAGGGCATGTTCCGTAGCACGAGACCAAAGGATTGCTTTCCAGCAGGAGTTGTCAGGAATCGCCATAAACCTCCTCGGCACCGTCTATGCTTCAGAGAAACAATATGGACTAAAAGGCTCCGAGGTGATTGACCAGTTAGAAGAAAGCAAGAAGTACATGTTTGAACATGTATCTGATAATCCCCAGATGGAAGAAATCAGTGAGGTCATAAGTATGGGTTACTCCCGTTTCAGACGACTGTTCAAGGACTACACGGGATTGTCCCCAGCTTCGTATTTTGCTGAACTGAAAATATCCAGAGGGAAAGAACTCTTGACAAACACAGAAATGACATGTCAGGAAATCGCATACAGTCTCGGTTTCCAATCTTCATCCTATTTCAACACAGCCTTCTTCAAAAGAGCAGGAATGACCCCTATGCAATATCGTAAACTCACACGGAGAAATATTGTCTGAGTATCTACCGAACTTCGATCAAATCCGACCAGGAAGTGGTGTAGAGTCCCGAACAGAACTCGCGTCTGATGCCGTCGGCATAGTGACCGCCACGCTGGGTGCCGAGACGCAGGACATTCTTGCCTGAAGTGTTGACCATGTCCATGACCTTTGAAATGCGGTCGTCACGGTCGCGGGCAGATGAATCGAAGCCGAAGAGTGTCTGCTGGATGGAATCCGCATCGACTATGTCGGCAACTATCACTCCTGCACGTTTGTACTCAAAGCCAGGTCTGTAGACCAATTTCAGAGCTTTGAGTGCTGCCCCTACGATCTCCGGAGTGCTGTTGGCAGGCACCTCCAGGTGTATGCTGGCATTGGGATAATATTGTTCGAGATCCTCCCTGAAACGGTTCGTGTGTATGAACACTCCCACGGTCCCGGCGGCGGTCCCTTCCTTGCGGAGTTTCTCGGCACATTTGCCCGCAAAATCGGATACACGCTGCGTCAGTTCGTCGAGGTCATCTATCATGGAAGCAAACGACCTGGAGGTACAGATGCTCTTCCGTTTTTCTTCCTTTTCTTCTTCGACCATGCGTATGCCCTGAAGTTCGGACCATGTCCTGACCCCGACAATACCCATCCTTTCGTGGACCCATTCCCGGGGCCTGGACACGAAATCCAGGGCCGTTTCCACACCCAGGGCCTTTAGCTTCGGAGTTCCACGCCATCCTATGCCCCAGACATCGCCTATCGGCGTAAGGGACAGGGCCTTGTGCATCTTCTCATCCGTATCGATGACACAGACTCCCTTGTAACCCTTGTACTTCTTGGCGAAATGGTTGGCCACCTTGCCGAGAGTCTTGGTCCGGGCTATCCCGATGCTGACAGGGATCCCGGTCCAACGGCGGATCTTCACGATCAGCTCCCTGCATATTCCCGGAAGGTCGCTGTCCGGGACTCCGTCCATATTCATGAAAGCCTCGTCGATCGAATAGACTTCAAGTTTAGGGGCGACTTCTGAAAGAAGGGACATCACCCTTGCGGAAAGGTCCCCGTAGAGGGTATAGTTGGAGGACCGCACGACCAGCTTCCCCTGGTCGACGAGGTACTTGACTTTGAAGAAAGGCGTGCCCATCTTGATGCCCATGGCCTTGCTCTCGTTGCTTCGGGCAACCACGCAGCCATCGTTGTTTGAAAGGACGACGACGGGCCTGCCCTCCAGCCCAGGCTGGAAGGCCCTTTCGCATGAGACGAAGAAGTTGTTGCAGTCTACAAGCGCGTACACACTTTCTTTATGACGTAGGTCACGACTCCCCACACTGTGAAGTCGTTGGACTCTGTAACTTCGATCGGAGGATATTTTTCGTTCGCCGGCAGGAGCCACATCTTCCGGTGCTCCAGGATATCGTAGGAAACGCCTGGTTTAGGGACTTTCCTGGACTTGCCCGAGTCCCCGGCCGGATCCTTGTACGAGATATATTTAAGAGCGAATTCGCCGTCAATGAAACAGACTGCCATGTCACCTTCCTGGGGTTCCATGGACTTGTCCACCACCAGGACATCACCATCTTCGACTCCTGCGTCCACCATGGAATCTCCTACGACCCTGGCATAGAAGGTGGCTGCAGGATGCCTGACAAGCTCCTTGTTAAGGTCGATGAAGGTATTCATGTAGTCCTGTGCCGGGGACGGGAAGCCGGCATGGACGGTGGGCTTGTCGTCTGGCATGGCTAGATACTTCGGGCGGCGGCGAGGGCGCAGTTGATTCCGTCGATGGCGGAAGAAACGATACCCCCGGAATATCCTGCCCCTTCTCCGCAAGGCAGGAGGCCGGGCATGGCGTCTGACTCGTAGGTTTCCGGATTCCTAGGGATACGGATCGGAGAGGAAGTCCTTGACTCCACCCCAAGAAGGAGGGCGTCATTGGTGAAATAGCCCCTTAAGGAGCGCTTGTTGATCTCCGGGAAAGCCTGCTGAAGCCTCGAGGCAATGAATCCCGGCAGGAGTTCATGCAGAGGAGCGGGAACGACGCCCGGCTTGTAGGAAGTCTCAGGGAGTTCCTCGGACACCACTTCGTTGCAGAAATCGATCATCCTCTGGGCAGGAGCGGCCATAGGGTTCCCGGAACGGGTGTGGGCATATTCCCACATCTTCCTCTCGACTGCCTTCTGGAAGTCAAGGCCCTTGAAGGCTCCTGAGGCTGAATACTCCTCTGGAATATCCTCGGGCTCGATCTGGACGACGACACCTGCATTGGCGAACTTGCCGCTGCGGGCGGAATTGGACATGCCGTTCATAACTATGGTCTCCGGCTCGGTCGCAGACGGGACGAGTACGCCTCCGGGGCACATGCAGAAGGAGAACACTCCCCTCTCATCGATCTGATGGGCAAAGGAATATTCAGCAGCAGGCATGCCCGGCTCCCACTGACCGTGGTAGCGGGACTCGTTGATCAAGGCCTGGGAATGTTCGACACGGACACCCATGGCAAAACCCTTCGCCTCAAGAGGAATCTCCTTCGAAGAGAGCATCTCGTAGATATCCCTTGCGGAATGGCCGGAAGCAAGGATCACCTTCTTCGCTGAATATTTTACCGCCTTGGGTTTGCCGGTGGTCTTGGTCGGATGCTCGCTGTCCAGGGCCTTGACTTCAAGGGTTCCGTCTTTCTTGCGGACTATGTCGGTGACCTTGGTACCGAAATGATATTCACCACCCTTCTCGACTATAGTGTTCCTGATGTTCTCCACGATCTTCGGAAGGCGGTCGGTACCGATGTGCGGATGGGCATCGATCAGGATCTGCGGGTTCGCTCCGAATGAGACGAACTGGTGGAGGACTTCCTTGATGTCTCCCCTCTTTGAAGAACGGGTGAAAAGCTTACCGTCCGAGAAAGCCCCAGCTCCGCCTTCGCCGTAGCAGTAATTGGAATCAGGATCCAGGACACCTTCCCGGCTGAGCCTGGCCATGTCGAACTTGCGGTCATGGACATTCTTGCCCCGCTCCAGGATCACCGGCTTCAGGCCGAGGGTAAGGAGCTTGAGGGCGGCGAACAACCCGGCTGGGCCGGCACCCACGATGATCACGGGTTCTGCCTCGGAAACGTCCTTGTACTCTGCAACCTCATAAGGGACATAAGATTCGAAACGGTGGTTGTAACCTTCAATCCTGTAACGGTAGACGACATCGTTCCTCGCATCTATGGACCGGCGGGCTATTACGCAGGTGGCAGCCGCATTTGGAAAGGTAGGCTGGTAGGACTTGGTGGGATCTATCACGTTAATCACGGCATTGCCCCTCAGGTTCATTTCCTTAGCGGCAACGATCCTTACATCGTCCGGCCTCAGTTCACGGCCTACACGGCCTGTCATCTCAAACTCTATCATGTTATAAACAATTAATAATCAGCAATTCGTGACACAGGAGCAACATCAAGCGGAGTTCTCTCACCCGCCTTGTAACGGAACCAGCCTGCGACTGCTATCATGGCAGCGTTGTCAGTGGTGAACTTGAACTCCGGCAGGTAGGTGTTCCAGCCTCTCTTCTTTCCTTCAGCTTCGACCCTGGCGCGCAGTCCGCTGTTGGCCGAAACTCCGCCACCTATCGTAACTTCCTTGATGCCGGTCTGCCTTGCAGCCTTGACCAATTTGTCCATGAGGATGTCTATAAGGACCTTCTGGAAACTTGCACAAAGGTCCTCCTTGTTCTTCTCAATGAAATCCGGATCCTTCGCAATCTCATCCCTGACGAAATAGAGTAGCGAGGTCTTGACTCCGCTGAAACTGTAGTCCAGGCCGGGGATATGCGGTTTTGCGAACTGGAAACGCTTCGGATCTCCCTCTTTGGCGAGGCGGTCGATGACCGGGCCGCCTGGATAGCCGAGGCCCATCATCTTTGAACATTTGTCGAAGGCTTCACCCACGGCATCATCTATCGTCTGGCCGAGGATGGTATATTCAAGAGGGCTGTCGACCCTTACGATCTGGGAGTTGCCTCCTGAGACAAGTAGGCAGAGATAAGGGAAGGCCGGATGGTGGTTCTCCTTTCCTTCCTGGTCCACGAATCCTGCGAGGATGTGTCCCTGAAGGTGGTTGACCATGATTATCGGGATATCGAGTGCGATACCCATGGCTTTTGCGAAGGAGGTACCGACAAGAAGGGACCCAAGAAGTCCCGGACCACGGGTGAATGCTATCGCAGTAAGATCCGATGCCTTGATACCGGCCTTGTCCAAGGCCTGGCTGACGACAGGGACGATGTTCTGTTCATGGGCCCTCGATGCCAGTTCGGGGACGACTCCTCCGAAATCCTTATGCACCTGCTGGCTCGCGATAACGTTTGAGAGCAGGAATCCGTCCCTAAGTACTGCAGCCGAGGTGTCGTCGCAGCTCGATTCGATTCCGAGGATATAATCCGCCATGATATTCAAAGACTTTTTTAAGCAGTTGCAAAGTTAATCAAAGTTTTTAAAGTTATTTGGTATATTTGTAGATTGTGAAAAAGGCACTCAAGATATTCTGGACAATAATCGTGGCAATGGCTATCCTGCTGTTCGCCGCATGGTTGCTGATCCAGCTCCCAGGAGTGCAGACATTCATAGCCAAGAAGGTAACCAACTCGCTCGAGGATAGATTCAATGGCCGTATCGAGTTCTCCAAGATCCATCTCAAACCCTTCAATGCCCTGGTCGTCAAAGATCTCAGTCTGATCGGCGAGGATGACACTCTGGCAAGTGCCAGCTCGATAGTCGCTACTTTCTCCCTCAAGGGCCTCCTGAAGAAGGAAGGGCTGCATCTGGGAAGGGTCGAAGTGGATGACGGGTCGTTCACGCTTGTCATAGACTCTCTGGGCAACAATATAACCCGCTTCTTCGGGACAAGAGAGAAGGACAGCACCGTCAGGAAAGAAATGGGGAACCTGTTCGATGCCAGGAAGGTAAGGGTCGACGGGTTCAGGTTCAGGATGGTCAACCTGAAGGAAGGCAATCTACCCAAGGAATATGGAATCTCCTGGTCGGACATGGACGTCATGGTGGACGAACTCGATGCCCATGACCTGAGCCTCGCAGGAGGCTACATGAAAGGCACGGTGGAGAACCTGAAAGCGACGGAAAAGAGCGGCTACAGGATAGAATCGATTTCCGGCAGGACCAAAGTCGGGCATGGGCAGACCTTGATCGAAGACTTGCACCTTGTGGACAGTTGGTCAGACATAAAGATGGACGAGTTCTCGATGACCTACGATAACATCAAGTCGTTCAGCAATTTCATCGAAGAAGTTCGTCTTGCAGGAGACATCCGGAACAGCCGGATTGACTTCAAGAGCCTTTCCTATTTCGCTCCTGCATTGAAAGACATGGGAATAAGCCTGAACGTACCGCGTGCCGATGTCGAAGGTCCAGTGAGCGACCTTGGCATCAACAGGTTCGAGTTCAGGGAAACCGTAAGCGGAGTGTCAGGAAAGGCGGAAGGCAGGATCAGCGGGCTTCCTGACATAGAGGCCACTGTCTTTGATTTCAATGCCGAAGACCTTTCATTCACAGCTGACGGGCTCGGGAAATTCATCAAAGGCTTCGCCCCTTCCGCAAAATTAGACCTTTCCAAATACGCCCCCGGAGAGGTTCTTGGTTTCGATGGCAAGGTAAAGGGCCGCCTCAATGACCTGTCCATAAACGGTGTGCTGGACAGCAAGGCCTCCGGTTCAGTCAAAGCCGACATCAGCACGAAAGACCTGATCAAGAACGGAGGCAGCAGGAGATTCTCCGGAAGCATCAAAACAGACAAGCTTGACCTCGGCAAACTTACTGGGATCGACAAGCTAGGAGAAACCACCCTCAGAGGCATCCTGGACGCTTCGATCGGGAAGGGTGGAACCCGCATCAAGATAGACACCCTGTTCATCGACAAGCTCCACGCCCTGGATTACGACTATTCGAACATCGTGGCGACCGGTATCTATACGGACAAGGCCTTCGACGGCAGGCTTGTCTGCAACGACCCCAACTTGAACCTACTGTTCCAGGGAATATTCACCCTATCCGACCAGACCCGGAACGGGCTGTATAAGTTCTATGCCAATGTCGGCTATGCCGACCTCAACGCTTTGGGCCTGGACAAGCGCGGGGTCTCAAAGGTGGCGGGCAGGATCAATGCCAACTACATGACCATCAACAGCGGAGACATAATCGGAGACCTCGACATCCTGGATCTCAACCTCGAGAATTCCCAGGGTTCGAATGACATCGGAGACATAAGGATCAAGTCCCACTCCAACGACAATGTCCACCGCATCAACCTGAATTCCAGTTTCGCAGACGGATCATTCGTGGGCTCCAAACCTTTCACCAACATCCTGAAGGATCTCAAGGAACTGACCATTCAGAGGGAATTGCCGGTTATCTGCAAGGACACCACTAGCAGGTGGAAAGGTGACAATTATGATGTCTCGTTGAACATCCACGACGCCAGGGACGTACTGTCATTCGCCATGCCTGGATTCTATATAGCAGACAGCACAAGGATAAGGCTCTCTGTGTCCGGGAAAGGAGATGTAAAAGCTACTGTAAAGTCCCCCAGGATCGCGATGAAGAAGAACTACATCAGGAACCTGGACCTCGCCTTCGACAATAAGGACGGAAGCCTCAACGGAGCCATTACCGGAACCGAACTGGCCGCTGCAGGGATAATCCTTAAGAACGACAACATCAATCTCTTCGCCAGCGATAACCACGTAGGGCTTGGATATACCTATGACAACCTTACTGAAGTCACTGACAAAGGGCAGGTCTTCCTCTCCGGCGAATTCGAACGCGGCCCCGATGGTGTGCTCCTCATCCATGGCAAGACCCTTCCCTCAAGCATAGTCTTCAATGACCAGGAGTGGACGATTACTCCCACCTCGATCGAAGTGTCCGGCAAGGACATAAATGTAGGCAACCTGGTCGCCGCCTCCAACGGTCAGTCGCTCCGGCTCGACGGAGGATTCTCGACAACGGCCAACGACACCCTGAACGTCGAACTCGTCAAGTTCAACCTCGGGCTTGCCAACAGGTTCGTGGGCGATGAATATGGAATAGCAGGGCACGCGACAGGCCATGCATGGATCACATCTCCATGGAAGGACAATGCAGGGCTCATGCTGAGCATGGTCTGCGATTCAGTCAGCGTTGCAGGCAACGAAGTGGGACTTCTCCGGTTGGGCAGTTCCCTGGATGAAGACGGGAAACTGCATCTGATCGCCCGAAACGAACTTGAGGGCAAAACCACGCTCAACATAGGAGGTGACTACTTCACCAGGAACAAGAACCTCGACATCACTGCAGACTTCGACGGAATGGAAGTCGGCTACCTCTCCCCTGCCCTCAAGTCTGTTTTCAGTGAGATGGGAGGCAAGATGAGCGGCAAGGTCAGGCTCACCGGGACGACCGACAGGATCTCCCTTGCCGGACAGGGGACCAGATTCGACAACGTGATGCTAAGGGTAGGATTTACGAATGTACCATATTATGCTACAGGAGATTTCCACGTAAGCGATTCAGGCGTCACCTTCAATGACATAGCAGTCAAGGACAGGTACGACGGCAAGGGAACCCTCACCGGAGGTATCCTGTTCAACCATCTCAAGGATATCCACATGGACACGAGGATCTCCATGGACAGGATGGAAGCCATCAACATGGATGAGAAATCCGGCCAGGCATTCTATGGTAACGTATTCGCCACAGGAGACGTCAAGATCACCGGACCTTTCAATGCTATGCAGCTCGACATCAATGCCAGGACTGCTAAGAACGGATCGATCCACATCCCGATAGACAACGCTTCAAGCCAGGGCAGCAGCAACCTTCTGACGTTCAAGGAGGCCTACAAGGAAGTCTACGTGGATCCCTACGACGTGATGATGAACAGGCTGGTCACCGAGAGCAAGAAGGACCAGGACTTCGGTCTCAAACTGCGTGTCGCCGCCAACCAGAACACTGAGGCATACGTGGAGATAGACCGTACCGCCGGCAATGTCCTTTCAGGCAGGGGGCAAGGAACGATAGACATAGTGGTCAGGCCCGGCTCGGACCTCTTCACCATTAACGGAGACTACACCCTCAATTCAGGAAACTTCCATTTCAATGCAATGGACATTGCAAAGAGGGATTTCAATTTGTCCAACGGCAGTTCCGTGCGTTTCAACGGAGACATCATGGACAGCGATCTCGACATTGACGGAATCTACTCGACCAAAGCCTCGGTTGCGACCCTTATCGCCGACACGTCGGCTGTCTCCGCCAGAAGGACCGTCAATTGCGGCATAGGAATATCCGGAAAGCTGAGGGAACCACAGCTGAGTTTCTCGATCGATGTCCCCGACCTCGACCCTACCACCAAATCGAAGGTGGAAAGCGCCCTGAACACCGAGGACAAGGTACAGAGGCAGTTCATAGCCTTGCTGATCTCAGGTGGATTCCTGCCAGATGAGCAGTCTGGAGTCGTCAACAACTCCAACGTCCTCTATTCCAACCTGGCTGAAATCATGGCAGGACAGCTGAACAACATACTGCAGAAACTGGACATCCCGCTTGACTTCGGCTTGAACTACCAGTCCAACGACAGCGGCACGAACATCTTTGACGTGGCCGTGTCGACCCAGTTGTTCAACAACAGGGTAATCGTTAACGGCAATGTCGGAAACAGGGACAACCGCTATTCTGCCGGAGCCGACGTCGTCGGAGACCTCGACATCGAAATCAAGCTGGACAAGCCCGGGCAGGTCAGGCTCAACCTGTTCTCACACTCCGCTGACGACTACACCACTTATCTGGACAATACCCAGAGGAACGGAGTGGGTGTAACCTACCAGAGAGAGTTCAACACTTTCAAGGAATTCTTCAGGAGTCTATTCATGACCAGGAAGAAGAGGGAGGAAATGATGAACCGTCCGGTAGCTCCGGTACAGAAGATCCATCACATGGACATCATGGTGCGCAAGCCTGGCCAATAATCCCAACAGGGCCTAGAAGACCGGAAGGGAGGAGTGGATCGCCGGCTTTGTAGAACCGCCGAATAGCGGTCACTGGATGTTTCTCCCCAGGCTGGACATCCCCGATCATCCTGTTCCGCCAAAGATTGGTGACTTTGATCTCAAGGGAGTTGGCACCGATGTGGAGCAGAGGCTTGATGTCATCGGTGATGAAAGGGGCCTTCCACAGCACACCAACATTCTTTCCGTTGATGGTCACCTCTGCGATATTCTTTACCGAACCAAGGTCCAGGGCCAGACGGGAGTACTTCTCGAGAGTCCCGCCGTCAATCTCAAATGAAGTTGAATAGACAGCAGTCCCGGAGAAATACCTGACGACTGGATCAGGACTCTCAGTCCACGAATGAAGGTCCGTGAAGGTCTCTTCAGCCGTCCCGCCTCCTTTCTGGGAAAAAAGGACACGCCAGTGCTTCGACAGACGCAGGGGCAGTATGTCCTCATCGGCACGTCCTCCAAGCCCAACAGGCCGGCCGGAGATCCCTGCCGAACGGCCGGCGTCGAAGGGTTTGTCAAAGAAGACAACGAAAAAAGCGTCCGATGAACTCATGGGAATATTTATCGTTGCCCTTGTCCCGTCAGTTGAGGTCGCCAGCGGGGTTATGCTTCCGTTTTCAGGATTGAAGAGTGCAGCATTGGCTCGATGATCCCTGAAACTTATCAGCGCCGAGACATCTGAGCCGGAGAAATTCCTTATCCAATAGACATGGTCCCCATCATTAAGAACCCTGTGGACATATCTGAAATCAGTCGGGGAAGCGGAGCCGTCACCTTCGAAAGAAGCGAGACAGTCCGGTTCCATTCCTTCAAGGGCTTCAGCCAGAGTGCCATAAACATTGGCTCTACCGCTGTGCCAGATGTCCCTGACCACGCGTCTGAACATGCGCTGGTCGGCCCTGAGGCCGGCACAACGGACAGGCTCGTCCCCACATATCCTTATTCCGGCATCTGACAAATCCCTTATCTTAAGAAGGACATCCATAGACATCGTCTCGCAGTTTTTATCCAGCCAGAGAACCTTGTACCGCATGGATGAGTCCACTTCCAAGGAAAGCAAGGCCGTAGGGTTTATGAAATCATATTCATAGCCGGCTGGCACTTCTGGCAGCAGATCGAAGGTGTCTCCGCCGTAGAGGGCAGTGATATTGCTGTCCTCGCCATAGTAGAGCAGGATGTCTGCAACAGGAGAACCTTGCTGAAGCATGGCGGAGGACCTGGCCAGGTAGTCCGTGAAGACCCTGGCGTACTCCCCCCATGTTTCATTACGGTGGAACCATTGTCCGTAACGGAAAAGCTGAAGCCCCGGCAGGTAGGCATCGTTGGGCTGGGAAGCGCTTTCATGGATCACGAATCGGTTGAGCCCGGCGGAAAGGGCCACGTCGGCCACGTACTTCATGTTTTCCGGACAATAAGTGTAAGCGCGGCCTTCGTCCCCGTTGACGGAGAAGGATTCAGCCGCAACTATTCTTTTGCCGGTAAGATGGGCAGCAGATGCCGATTCACGGATGTCAGCAATGGCGGAAGGCACGCTTGATCCTGTCGGTGTGTTTTCCATCCAGATCGCTGCCATCGGAATAGTCGCATGTAGCTTGGGGTCCATTCCGTCCCCTACGTAGGCCCTGCTCCCTTCATGAGTTTCGCAATAACTGCCCGCAAGACCATATTCAGCAACCAGGTCGGTTATCCTTTCGTAGTTTTCGCAGAAAAGCTCTCCGAGAGTCTTCCGCCAATCCCAGAGGAAGGCTTCACTCATCTCGGAACTGCCTATTACCTCCCCCGCAAGGACAGGCAGCCAGGGCAGCAGCTCATAGTGACGCCGGGCCTTGAATTCCTCAGGCAGAGAAGGAGTCCACGTGAAAGATCCTGCTTCGTAGCTGTCCGTCAGGAGATATCTGATACCTTTCTCACCCAGCATCCCACCTGACATATTCTTGTACAGGTCCAGATAGTGGTGGAAATATCTCATCCAGGCATCCTTGTCAAGCTTGTCGACTTCCAGTCCGGTTGCTTCGGGTGAAGCAGGATGATTGACCTTCCCGGTTATCGACCATCCGAACCGGTAGATTCTCCAACGACCTTTAGGAAGCGAACATGCCAACGTTCCGTCCGGTGCCATTTTCCCGGTCAGATCTATCACTTCCCGTGGAGCCTTGCACTTCGGGGTGTGGAAACGGTTGAAGTCAAAATTGTTGCTGAATCCTCCGAGTTCCTCTGAATGATTGACCCTGCAGACTGTGTGGAGCTCAAGCCCTTCGAGTTTCTCTCCCCTCACCCTGAAATAACGGGCCTTTACCGGATGGATATCCTCTGAGGTGTAAGGAATCCTTGCCGGGAGAATCCTGCAGGCTGTTTTCCAGGTCCTGCCGTCTTTGCTGTATTCAAGAATATTCTTGCATTCTGCCTCCCCTTGCCTGGGACGGCCGCCCATCGCCAGCGACTTGAGGGTAAAAGAACGAATCCTCCGGGGCCTCGGGAAGGTGACGGTTATCAGACTGTCCGATACTGAAGTGAGGGCACCCATCTCTTCCATCGAGAGATCACGGGAAGAACGCCTTAAAGCCAGGACGTAAAGGTCTTCGCCGTAAGGCTGTATCTCGACCCTGTCGTTACCCTGGAAGAAATCCTGATAAGGTCCTGTGACTGTGTAGAGGTCAGGTAGTTTGACATTCACATCACCGCCATCCACGTCAGCGGTCCTCCATTCCAGCTTCTTGACGGCATCCTTAGGTTCAACCCATGTACCACCTGTCGAACTCCAACCGGGAGCACTGGCTATGGTGGCCTCAAGGCCCATCGAATCAGCAAGATCAAGGGCATAGCGGAATGCATCCTGCCATCCTTCAGACAGATATGGGAGCTTTACCTTCGCCGCCCGGGGCATATTGATCCCTCCGGCATCGAATTGGTGGAAACCTCCTATTCCGGAGCGTTTCATCCATTCCAGATCTTTGCGTATTCCTTCCTTGGAAACGTTCCCATCCATCCAGTGCCACCATACCTGCGGCCTGGCTTCCTGCGGAGGATCCTTGAATACAGAAGCGAGGTCTCCGGACTGTGCATGAAGCCCGGTGCTCAAAAACAGGAAGACTGCGGCGATGAAAGGAAACCTGGTCATCGGAACCTACCTGGCAGCTTTCACGAAAGCCTTGAAAAGCTTCAGCCACGAATCATCCACCCGGACAAGCACCTCCGGATGGAACTGCACGGCAAGCAGCCAGCGCCCTTTCTCATTGCTCTCATAGGCTTCCACCACTCCGTCATCCGCACGTGCAGTGACAGTGACGAGAGGAGAAGGATCCTTTACGGCCTGATGATGCAAAGAGTTGACCTTGAGCCGGTCAGACCCCATGATACGGTATAGCATGGATTCCCTCGAGACAGAGATTTCATGGGTAGGGACTATCCCGTCCTCTTTCTGGCGGTGCATGATGCCGCTCGGCTTCTGGGTCGGAAGATCCTGATACAGCGAACCTCCAAGAACAACATTCATCAGTTGCTCTCCCCGGCAGATGGCAAGGACCGGAAGACGGCCTTCAATCGCAGCCCTGGCATACAGGATGTCAACTGTGTCCCTGTGACTGTCCACTTCAACGGTTTCATTAAATACTGCCTCGCCATAATAGGCAGGATCCAGATCCACCCCGCCGGTCAGCATCACTCCATCGACATGGCGGAGAATCTCGGAAGCCGATGATGCATCACTGACCTGAGGCAGGATGAAAGGAATCCCTCCGGAACGGAGGATAGCGTCGGTGTACGTCCTACGCAGATTGGAATACTCTGCTCCTTTGTAACCGGGAGCTATTCCGATCACCGGCTTCCTCCTGGCCTCGGAAGGCAGGCAGAACAGTACCAGGACCAGCAGCAAAGAGAGGACCTTGATTCTTTTCATGATGTCGATGTTTGATGATTTATCCAAATATCGGGATTTTGACTATAAAAAACGGGATTTCGTCGAAAAATTTTAAAAATCCCTACTTTGGCCCGATAAATGCAATATGTAAGATCGAGAACAATAAAGTGGTTTGTGATTCTTAACATACGTTTTATTCATAATTAGGTTTGTATTAAGTGGGGAAAGGTCATTGCCGTGAGGCAACGACCTTTTTTAATTTACCAGTATTTCAGTACTTGCTTACTCCGTCAGGCAGGAATCCATCAGTTCATCAATCAGGCGGGTGTCCAGATCCCTCCCGATGAAGACTATCTTCTCCATCCTGTCTCCGTACTTCGGGTCCCAGTCACGGCGCAGATTCTTGTCCCTGCGCATCATCTCTGCCAGCTGGTCGTCCGGCATCGTAGCAAACCAGAGACCGGCTTCCTTTATAGATTTCTGGGAACCAGACTGCTCGAAAAGATAGCATTTGTCAGGTTCATCCGCAAAATAGCAGAGTCCCTTGGCACGGATTATATTCTTTGGCCATTTCTTGGAGACGACATAGTCGAAGACATTGATGTCAAGGGCGGGACGACGGCAGTAGACATAGGTGCTGATGTTGTATTCTAGAGCCTCGCCGGATTCCTCGTTGTGGATTTCCTCGTCTTCCTCTCCCTCTATGGCTGCGATCCAGGCTGCAGATGTGGCGACCTCGTCGAAATCGAACATTCCGGTACCAACGATCCTGTCCAGATCGATGTCACCATAGTCGCATTCGTAGATCCTGGCCTTGGGGTTCAGGGCACTGATGATTCCGCGGAGGCGGCCGAGTTCTTCAGGAGAAACCTCGGAAGCCTTGTTCAGAAGGACTATGTTGCAGAACTCAACCTGCTGGATCACAAGTGTCTCGAGATCGTCCTCTTCCAGGTCCTTCCTTTCCAAGGCCTCTCCACAGCCGAATTCGTCTTTCATCCTTAGGGCATCCACGACCGTTACGATGGCGTCGAGTTTCGGTGTCGCTGTCCTGGCATATTCAGGAACAAGCTGAGGGATGGAGCAGATGGTCTGGGCGATCGGAGCGGGCTCGCATATGCCGCTCGCCTCGATGACTATGTAGTCGAACCTGTTCATCTTGCACAGGTCGTTGATCTGGTTGACCAGGTCGAGTTTCAGGGTGCAGCAGATGCAGCCGTTCTGCAGTGGAACAAGGCTGTCATCTGTCTGTCCTACAACCCCTCCTTTCTGAATAAGGTCAGCATCGATATTGATTTCCCCGATGTCGTTAACTATCACCGCGAATCTGATTCCTTTGCGGTTTGAAAGTATCCTGTTGAGCAATGTAGTCTTGCCGCTTCCCAGATATCCCGTCAGGAGCAGCACCGGTATTTCCCTGTTTTCAACTGTTATTGTCATAGCCTGCAAATTTAGCACATTTCCGGTTACATTGGACACTTGAAGTAGTTGTGCAAATAAAGATTATTTGCTACATTTGCAATTGCAGGTAAAAATGCCGGCTGCATGCCATGCTTGAAGGTATAAGGAAAGAAATAGAAAAGCTTATTTCCCTCTACGAGGCTGAGAAGGCGGAGCGTATCAAGCTCCAGTCTCTGCTAGAGCAGTGCAAGGCCGAAAATGAAGCCTGCAGGAAACAGATCGGAGATCTGGAACAACAGGTAAACAACCTGCAGCTTTCAGAAGCATTCGGCGCCGCTGGCGACAAAGCCGCGGCAAAGGTAAGAATAGATAAGCTTGTCAAGGAGATTGACAAGTGCATCTCCCTGCTTGAGAATTAGGATGGGACAGAGCATAAAGATAAAAATAGCGGGCAATGAATATCCTCTCGTCGCTTCATCTCCGGAGATGGAGCGTCTCATGAGGCTTGCCGCTGAGGCGATCAACCAGAAATTGACCGCCTATGATGCAAAATTCCCCAACAAGTCTCTGTCAGACAAGCTTTCTTTTGTCGCGTTGAATGAAACAGTCAGCAGACTGACCTACCAGAAAAGACTTTCCGAAGCAGGAGAGGAGGCAAAGACGCTTCAGGAGGATGTTGAGTCCTACCTTAAGAATATTGAAAAAGACGGCCGTTAGTCCCACGTGCTCAAATCAACAAGTTCTTCGGAACCGAGTAAGCTCAGGACGGCAACGACAGGCCAAGGTTACCTTCGGGGATCATGTGCATGCACATGACGGTGGATTTCAGAACCGTACCGGCTCTCAAATCTTATCAGAGACAAGGTTTCTGACAAGCGACTAACGGCTTTTTTAATATTCCAAGACGACCGACCGGTTCCCCGATTTACCGGCGGCCGTTTTTTGGTTCCTCCGGAACATTGAAAACGAATTATTTAACAACAATTATTTAAAGTAACCAGATATGATAGCTTATCTTATAGGTGCCCTGATTGGAGCAATTATAGCACTCGGGGTCTATATAGTAGTACAGAAATTGGTCCTGAACGGGCAGAAGAATGAAATCATAGCCAAGGCCGAGATCGAGGCCGAGGGTATCAAGAACGACAAGATCCATCAGGCCAAGGAAAAATTCCTCCAGCTCAAGAGCGAACACGAACAGTACATCAACGAAAAAAACAACCAGATCCGCGAAGCTGAAAGCAGGGTCAAGCAGAAGGAAAACGCCCTGAACCAGCAGAACGGAGAGCTCCAGAAGAAGCTCCGTGACACAGAAAACGCCCGCAACAGCCTCCGCGCACAGCAGGAAAACCTGGCCAAGAAGGCTGAAGAATACGAGAAACTGAGTGCCCAGGCCAACAAGCAACTCGAGACCATCGCCGGGATGAGCGCCCAGGAAGCCAAGAACATCCTCATGGAGAACATGAAGGCTGAAGCCAGGACTGAAGCCCAGGCCTACATCAACGACACCATGGACGAGGCTCGCCTCAATGCATCCAAGGAAGCAAAGAGGATAGTCATCAACACCATCCAGAGGACTGCTACAGAAACCGCCATCGAGAATGCGGTAACTACCTTCCCCATCGACAACGACGAGATCAAGGGACGTATCATCGGACGCGAAGGTCGTAACATCAGGGCTCTCGAAGCTGCGACAGGTGTCGAGATCGTCGTTGACGACACCCCTGACGCCATCCTCCTTTCCGCCTTCGATCCCGTCCGCAGGGAGGTCGCAAGGCTTGCCCTCCATCAGCTTGTGGTAGACGGAAGGATCCACCCTGCCCGCATCGAGGAAGTCGTTGCCAAAGTGCAGAAACAGCTTGAAGACGAAATCCTGGAGACCGGAAAGAGGACTTGCATAGACCTCGGTATCCACGGACTCAACATAGAACTCGTAAGGATGATAGGACGTATGAAGTACCGTTCATCCTACGGACAGAACCTCCTCCAGCACTCCCGTGAGGTTGCAAACATCTGCGCGATCATGGCTTCGGAGCTTGGTCTCAATCCCAAGGTAGCCAAGAGGGCAGGACTCCTGCACGACATAGGCAAGGTTTCCGAAGAGGAGCCTGAACTGCCGCACGCACTCCTTGGTATGAAGCTGGCTGAGCAGTACAAGGAAAAACCCGATGTCTGCAACGCCATCGGAGCCCACCACGAAGAGATCGAGATGACATCGATCATCTCCCCTATCGTGATGATCGGAGACGCTATCTCTGGCGCCCGTCCCGGTGCCCGTCGCGAGGTTATCGAGTCCTACATCAAGAGACTGAAGGGAATGGAAGACCTTGCCGCTTCCTACCCCGGAGTGACCAAGAGCTACGCCATCCAGGCCGGTCGTGAACTGAGAGTCATCGTCGGCGCCGAAGAGGTGAGCGACGACCAGGCTGCAAGGCTGTCCGCCGACATAGCACAGAAGATCCAGGAAGAAATGACCTATCCCGGACAGGTCAAGATCACGGTGATCAGGGAGACCCGTTCGGTCGCTTATGCTAAATAGCTTATGGCAAACAAACTAGCAAGAAGAATAGCAGTGCTGGCAGCTCTCCTATGGGGAGCTGTTGCGCTAGCACAGGCACCTGAAGCGACAGCCACGTGGAAGGTTGCCCAGAAGGCGGTGTCGGACAATGAATATGAACTGACGTTCACCGCCACTGTCGAACCCGGCTGGCATATCTACACCACGGACCACAAGTACAACCCCACGACGCTGGAGTTCGACGAGCCGGTAGGTTATTCCCCTGTCGGAACCCTGACCCAGGTCACTGAGCCGAAGGTCTCGGGAGAGGACAAAGTCTTCTTCAATTCTGCAGTTTTCACCCAGAAGGTGAAACTGGATGGTCCCGACGCTACGGTCAAGGGAGAAATCACCTGGAGCGGCTGCAACGAGCAGTTCTGCGCCGCCCCCGAGCACTGGGAATTCTCCCTGAACCTCAGGAATCCGGTACCGGCTGGCGAGAACAATGCCACCCTCGGCACTAGAGGGGGGACTGATTCCAATTCACGAAGTCTTTGGGCACTGATCATCGAGGCCATCCTCTGGGGCTTCGCCATGCTCCTCACCCCCTGCGTCTTCCCCATGGTCCCCATGACCATCTCCTTCTTCATGAAGCAGTCCCAGTCCCCAGCAGAAGGCCGTTTCAAAGCCTTCATGTACGGTCTCTTCATCGTACTCCTCTACACGGTGCCGATCTCCATAATCATAGGACTGACGTGGCTAATCGGTGGAAACGCCGTGACAGCGGACATATTCAACTGGCTGGCGACACACTGGCTGCCGAACATCATATTCTTCATCGTGTTCATGGTCTTCGCCGCCTCCTTCTTCGGAGCGTTCGAGATTGAACTGCCTTCCAGCCTTGCCAACAAGAGCGACGCCAAGTCCGGCAAGGGAGGTCTTGGAGGAATTTTCTTCATGGCCCTCACCCTCGTGCTTGTGTCATTCTCCTGCACCGGCCCGATTGTGGGCACCGTCCTTATCAAGTCCACCTCAGGTGAATTCTGGACTCCGATGGTCACCATGCTGGCTTTCAGCGTGGCCTTCGCCCTCCCCTTCACCATCCTGGCAATGTTCCCTTCCCTCCTCAAGAAGATGAAGAGTGGCGGCTGGCTGAACAGCGTCAAGGTAGTGCTCGGATTCATCGAGGTCGCACTTGGATTCAAATTCCTCAGCGTCGCGGACCAGACCTATCACTGGGGACTCCTCGACCGTGATATCTATCTTGCAATCTGGATAGTGGTGTTCAGCCTCCTCGGGCTTTACCTTCTCGGAAAGATCCGTTTCAAGAACGACTCTCCGGTGGAGCATCTTTCAGTCACCAGGCTCGCCCTGGCGATAGCCGTATTCACCTTCGTGGTCTACATAATCCCCGGAATGTGGGGAGCACCCCTCAAGGCCCTCTCAGGTTACCTGCCTCCGATCGAGACTCAGGACTTCGTGGTCTGGAACTACGCAGAAACCCCGGCCGGGAGCGCAATGGCAGTCCCTGAAACATCCGAGGAGCAGCCCGCTTTCGGAGAAAACAATGGATTCGGCGAAAAGTACGGCCTGCGCATGCCCATGGGTTACACCGGCTACTTCACCATCGAAGACGGACTTGCAGCCTCTAAAGCTACGGGGAAACCCGTGTTCGTGGACATCACCGGACACGGCTGCGTCAACTGCCGTGAAATGGAGCAGAGGGTCTGGAGCGATCCGAAGGTCCAGGACATCATGAAGAACGACTACGTAATGGTGTTCATGTACAATGACGACAAGACCAAACTGGACAAGGAAGACTGGGTCACTACCAAGGAGGGGAAGGTCCTGAAAGACATTGGACGCGTCAACTCCTACATAGTCCGCGAAAGGTTCAATGTCAACGCCCAGCCGAACTATGCTCTGCTTGGCTCTGACGGGGAGCTGCTGGTCCCGGTCAGAGGCTACAATCTCAGCGTCGACGGCTTCGTCGATTTCCTCCAGTCCGGACTTGACGCATTCAAGGCAAAGAACTGACAATGAGACGTTTTGCATTAAGCATATCACTTATGATGGCTGCTGTAGCAATCTTTGCTCAGCAGCCATTCATGCATCCATGGCAGGGAGCGAGGGTCGCTTTCTTCGGAGATTCCATCACGGACTCGCGGGTGGTTCCCAAGAATCCCGCCCCTCTTCCCAAGGACAATGACTGGACAGGGATAAAGGACAGTCATTACTGGGGATACCTCCAGGAATGGCTCGGCATCCACCCGTACGTGTACGGAGTAAACGGACGGCAATGGGATGACATCCCCAACCAGGCACGCAGGCTGGAGGAAGAGCACGGGCAGGAGTTCGATGCCATAACCATATTCATAGGGACGAACGACTACATCTCCGACATCCCGCTCGGGGAATGGTATGACAGCAAACCTGAGAAGGTCATCACTGCCCTTGGGTATCCTGCAACCGAAATCCTTATGATGAAAAGGACTCCTTCCATGGATGGAAACACCTTGAGGGGAAGGATCAATATCGCTGTCAGTACATTGAAAAAAATGTTTCCGGAAAAGCAGATAGTGATCCTCACTCCGGTCCACAGGGCCTATGCCACCTTTGGGAAGCAGAACATCCAGCCGGAAGAAAGCTACCCCAACAGGCTCGGCCTTTACATCAGTGATTATGTTGAAGCCATCAAGGAGACAGCCAATGTCTGGAGCGTGCCGGTAATTGACCTGAACGCTTTGTGTGGACTGAACCCTATGCTGGAAGAACACTCAAGGTACTTTTCCAATCCACAGACAGACCTGCTCCATCCCAATGCAAAAGGGCACGAGCGGATCGCCCGTACCCTTCTTTATCAGCTGCAGGCACTTCCCTGCAGGTTCTGAGATCTTATTCAAAGATAGACATCGGCACTTCGCCGGTCCAGCAAAGAGGCTGCTCCACCCCGAACAGCTTAAGCACAGTCGACGCTGTGTTGACTGTGTTGTTAGCCTCCTCGATGGTGAATCCCTTCTTTATACCGGGACCTTCGATGATCCAAGGTACTATCATCTCCTCGGGGCTCACTCCACCATGGCCTTTACCGATTCCGCCGTGGTCAGTGATCCAGAGGATGTGGGTGTCTTCATAAAGGCCTTCCCTCTTGAGGAACTCAAGCATGCGGCCTACCTGTACATCACCCTCCTCGATTGACTCAATGTACTCAGGGGACATCCATGCCGAAGTGTGGCCGACATGGTCAGTGTGGACGTTGTAAAGGAACATGAACATCTTTTCGTTCTTGTTGGCGGCGATATATTCCATCGCCCTGTCATACAAGGCTGGATAACCTTCGTCCCCTGCCGATAGTTTATCATCAATGTACTTGGGATTCATCCCATTGATGAGTGGAAGCCAGTTCCAGTAGTATGCAGTCTTGATCCCGGGGACATTGTCCTTCAGAACCTTGAATACTGAAGGGAAATAGCCGTCCTCATCCCTTTCGACGGCCTGGAGCTTGAAGTCATCGACTTTCCATCCATTGGTAGCCACTCCATGGACCTCGGGACCGGCGCCGGTCAGGTGGCTTGTGTAGTTAGGAAGCGTAATCGAAGGCATCACGTCCCTGGTAGTGTAAGATGTGGAACCTGAAGCGATCAGCGAATCGATGTTGGGAGTCCTGGCCTGAGCGAGACCATCGACACGGATGCCGTCAAAGGTCATGATTATAACTCTTTTCGCCTTGCGGATCTTTTTCGCAGCCTTCTTGGCATCAGCCTCGAGTGCCAAGGGACCGATCATTGTTGCGGCTGCCGCACCGGCTCCTGCAACCAGGCTTTTCTTGAAAAAATCTCTTCTGGAAATTGACATGATTGATAATATTTTATTGCTCGATCGAATACACCGTTGCTCTCCCGCCTTTGGCCTTTATGGTCGAATAAGGTTCGGAAGGGAACACGAGGTTTGTCATAGCCATCTTGCCATCAGCATCAAAGACTTCGATGCTGCACTTGTCGACAAAGATGCGCAGCTGCTTAAGTGTTCCATGGACGGGAGCGACTGTCTTGGCAGGAAAATCCTTGTGGAAGGAGGTGTCCCCACTCATGGTCCTGTCCATCGAGAAAGTACCAGCCTTGGGATCATATTCCATGACGATCTTTTCCCCTTTGGGATTTGAGAGGACAATCTCGGCGTTCCCCTTAAGATCGACAACTATCTCACAGGCTTCAGAAGGGTTCTTGACCTTCCTGCCACGAAGAACCGACATCTCGGTAGACGGAGTGACTCCGCAGTAGTAACGGCCGTCATGCTCGAAGATGTCCAGGTCGCGGGGAATGCTGTTGGCTGAACGGAACTGCATGGTAGGGACGACGCCAGCGTATTGCCAGTTGCTCATCCATGCCATGGCTATCCTCCTGCCTCCCGGAGCATTGTCAAAAGTCACTGTTGCATAATGGTCCTTTCCGTAATCCATCCAGAGCGTTTCTTTCTGGTCGGTCCTGAACTCATGACCGTCAAAACTGCCGATGAAATACTGGGTCCCGCTTCCTCCTGAGGGAATTCCGTTGGTGTTGCAGACAAGCATCCACAATTGGCGGTCGGTACCACGGACATTGACCTTGAACAGGTCCGGACACTCCCAGACACCGGAATGCTCGCCATATCCCTTGCCAAAGGAACTTTCGTATTTCCAAGAAACAAGGTCAGGTGACGAATATATCCTCATCTCGTTTCCTGCAGCAAGGATCAGGTTCCACTTCCCTATCTCCTGGTTCCAGAAAGCCTTGGGATCGCGAAAATCCTTGATGTCTGATGTAATCACGGGATTGGATGCATACTTTACGAAAGTCTTGCCGTCATCCCCGGAAAAAGCAAGGGACTGGGTCTGGTTGGTTCCTGCGGATGTAAACAGGGCGGCAACGATTCCCCTTCCTTGACCGGAAGTGTAAGCGAGGTCCACAACACACGAGCCACTGAATATTGTTCCAAGGGCATCAGGCTCAATCGCAGCAGGCATGGCGTCCCAATGGATCAAGTCATGGGAAACAGAATGTCCCCAGGTCATGTTCTCCCATTGGGACCCATACGGGTTCCACTGGTAATAAAGATGATACAATCCATCCTTGTAGAACATTCCGTTAGGATCGTTCATCCAACCGTACACGGGAGTATGGTGATATACAGGACGGAAACGTTCCCTGTTGGCGGTGTCGAAATTATCATCCTGACGGATCTCCCACCAGCATACATAGTCCTTGAGAGCCTCGCTGGTCAGTCCTTCTTTCCTTATCGAGAAATCAAGGACTATCTTGTCAGACCCGAAGCGCTGTATGTCGAGAGGTACGAAATAATCGACCTTTGAAGATGCAAGACGGATGTTGAAAGCTTGCTTCTGTTCTCCTGAGACGATGACCTTGACAGACGAAATGCTCTCAGACTCCTGCACGGGAATCAGAAGGTACCTGTCCTTTACATCAAGCCGGAGCATCGCGTGCCTTGAAGAAAGGATTTCCGGAGCCTGGGCATAAAGGACCAGGCCGGCAAGCATGACAGCGAGAGAAAGCATCAGTTTCTTCATGGCACGAGGATCTATTTGAAGATGGACATCGGCACCTCCCCGGTCCAGCAAAGCGGCTGCTCAACACCAAAGAGTTTCAGGATTGTGGAAGCCGTGTTGACAGTGTTGTTGGCCTCTTCGATAGTGAACCCTTCCTTGATACCGGGGCCTTTGATCACCCAGGGGACTATCATTTCTTCAGGACTCACACCGCCGTGACCCTTGTTGATTCCACCATGGTCGGTGATGAACATAAGATGGCTATCTTCATAAAGGCCTTCCTTTTTAAGGAAGTCGATAACCTTCCCGACCTGTACATCCCCTTCTTCAATTGAACGGATGTACTCAGGAGACATCCAGGAATGCTTATGGCCGACCTCATCGGTATGTCCGTTGTAGATGAACATGAACATCTTGTCATTCCTGTTGGCTGAAATGTATGTGATCGCCCTGTCGAAAAGGGCGGCATAGCCTTCATCACTGGTCAGGAGCTTGTCATCCATGTACTTGGGGTTCAATGCATTGATCAATGGCTGCCAATTCCAGTAATAGGCTGTCTTTATGCCTGGAACATTCTCCTTGAGTTCCTTGTACACTGACGGGAAATATCCGTCCGCATCCGTCTGGACCGGGGCGAGCTTATAGTCATCGACCTTCCAGCCGTTTGTTGCGACTCCATGGACCTCAGGCCCCGCCCCGGTCAGATGACTGGTGTAATTAGGCAGGGTGATGGAAGGCATCACATCACGTGTCAGATACGAAGCGGAACCCTCTGCGATAAGGGTGTCGATATTTGGAGTCCTAGCCTTCGCCAGGCCATCCACCCGTATGCCGTCGAATGTCATTACAATAACCCTCCTGGCTTTTGGGATCCTAACTTTCCCCTTCTTGGCTTCAGCTTCGAGTGCGAACGGGCCAATCATGGTCGCAGCTGCAGCACCGGCACCGGCGACCAGACTTTTCTTGAAAAAATCTCTTCTTGAAATTGACATGTCTTATGTGGTTTTGCTTACCAATATAATGATTATTTGAATAATAATCGTTACTTTTAACGAACAATATCTCTCGAGACCATGCCCGATTCAAGATTCAACAAGGCCATCCTCCCTGTAATGTTCGGTTTCTTCATAATGGGGTTCGTGGACATTGTAGGTGTTGCAACCAATTATGTAAAAGCGGATTTCTCCGGCATGAACGACAAGGTTGCAGGGCTGATATCGCTTTCATGCTTTCTTTGGTTCCTGATCCTTTCCATACCGACCGGGATCCTCATGAACAAGATAGGCAGGAAAAAGACCGTCCTTCTCAGTTTCGGAGTGACAGCCGCCTCCATGCTGATCCCGGCTATCAGGTACGATTTCACCTTTGTATTGATCGCCTTCACGATGCTGGGGATTGGGAACACTATTCTTCAGGTTGCTCTGAATCCGCTGGTAAGCAGCGTAGTATCATCCGACAAACTGACTGGGACCATGACCCTGGGACAATTCATCAAGGCCATCAGTTCCTTCCTCGGTCCGATCTTGACGGCAGCTTTCGCTGGAGGAGTTTTCGGATGGAAGATGGTCTTCCCGGCCTATGCCGCCATCACCTTGCTGGGCATGGTGTGGTTAGCGCTCTCCCAAATAAAGGAGCCCGAGATCAAGGCTTCCGACATCTCTTTCGGAAGGACTTTTTCCCTGCTGAAAGACAAGTACATAGTCATGTTCTTCATCGGCATACTGGTCCTTGTCGGGGTCGATGTCGGGATGGGAGTTACCTTCCCGAAACTCCTCCAGGAACGCTGCGCCCTTCCGCTTGAAAAAGCCGGGATGGGCAACAGCGTCTATTTCCTCGCAAGGACAATCGGTGCTTTCCTGGGCGGCATCATACTCATGAAATACTCCGCCCCAAAGTTTTTCACAGGAAGCGCTGTCCTGGCCCTTGCCAGCCTGGTGAGCCTGGTGTTCGCCAAAGGCCTCGTCTTTATCCTCATCCTGGTAGCCCTGTTCGGACTAGGCTATTCGAACCTATTCTCGATAGTTTTCTCCACTTCGATGCTGAGGGTTCCCGAGAAGACAAACGAAGTGTCTTCACTCCTGATCGTAGGAGTCTGTGGAGGTGGTGTCATCACTCCCTTGCTTGGAGTGATAACGGACGCTTCCGGCCAGCAGGCCCCGGCAATCATAGCCCTGGCGGCCGCATGGCTGTTCATGGTCATCCTTATTCCATTTATCAGAAAAGCCAGGTCAAATTCATAGAAAGAAATGACAGAAAAAGTACTGCTCGGAGTCGACATCGGTGGCACGAAGTGCGCGGTCACCATCGGAATACCTTCAGGAGAAGGCTTGGTAATAAAGGACAAGTTGGCCTTCCCTACCACCGGAGTCAGGGAGACAATCCAGGAGATAAAGGACTCGATCCGTGCCGTTCTTGAAAGAAACGGCATCCCGGAAAGCGGGATGGAAGCGATTGGAATCAGTTGCGGGGGTCCTCTTGACAGCAGGACCGGAGTGATCATGTCTCCACCGAACCTGCCCGGCTGGGACAATATTCCAATAGTCAAGATACTGTCGGAGGAGTTCCATGTCAAGGCAGCAGTCCACAACGATGCAAATGCCTGCGCACTCGCCGAATGGAAATTCGGAGCCGGAAGGGGAAGCCGGAACATGGTCTTCATGACCTTCGGGACCGGTCTCGGGGCCGGGTTGATTCTGGACGGGAAGCTTTACACGGGGACCAATGACAATGCCGGAGAACTTGGACACATCCGGCTCGATGAATATGGTCCCGTAGGTTACGGCAAGGCGGGTTCGTTCGAGGGCTTCTGCAGCGGAGGAGGAATCCGGCAGCTCGCACAGTCCATGGCCAGGGAAAGGTTCCAGATGGGAGGAAGTGTCTCATGGTGTCCGGACGGTGACCTTGAAAAGATAACGGCAAAGACAGTCGCCCAGGCGGCCAGGGACGGAGATTCCCTTGCAAGTGAAGTCTACCGCATCAGCGCCAGGCAGCTTGGCAAAGGCCTTGCGGTGGTCATCGACATCCTCAACCCGGAAGTCATAGTGATCGGCAGCATCTACGCACGGAACGAAGATATATTCAAGCCATTGGTGGAAGAGATTCTGGAAAAGGAAGCCCTGCCACTTGCAAACAAGGTCTGCAGGATAGTTCCGGCCGCACTTGGAGAATCCATCGGAGACTATGCAGCCCTGTCTATCGCGGCAAGTTTGGAATAAGAAGCCATGAAAGATATCGAGACAATAATAACTCACAGCCTGGGCGAGGCCAGGAACGAACTTGAGTCATTCATCGAAGACCCTGGGACAGTCTCAGCAATCAAGGATGCCGCCGCCATGATGGCGGAATGTCTTAATGATGGAGGCAAGATCATAAGTTGCGGGAACGGAGGTTCCCTGTGCGACGCCACTCATTTCGCAGAAGAGCTTACCGGCCGTTTCAGGGAAGACCGCAGGCCAATGCCGGCCATGGCCATCAATGATCCGGCCTACCTTACCTGCACCGGCAATGACTATTCATTTGAGGATGTGTTCTCCAGGTGGGTCCAGGCCTTCGGGAAGAGCAGCGACGTACTTCTGGCAATCAGCACAAGCGGAACGTCCACCAATGTAGTCAAGGCGGCCCAGACCTCGAAACGGGCAGGGATAAAGGTGATCGCCCTGACATCAAAGAAAGGGCAGACACTGTCCGCCCTTTCCGATGTTTCCATAATGGCTCCCGATGCGCCTCATTCTGACCGGATCCAGGAGATCCACATCAAAGTCATCCACATCCTCATCGAGGCCATCGAAGCCTTGCTTTCCGAATAGAACTACCTTTTGGCGGTAACTTCCTTCTCGTACTTCTCGATGCAAGGGATGAACTCCTCGCCTACGGGAACTCCGTTCTTGCAGTTGAAATAATCGAACACGGCACCGAAAGGAAGGGTCTTGGCCTCTTCGAGAAGGGCGAGTTTCTGGAAGCCCTTGCCTTCGGCCTCATACTCGCGAAGCTTGGCAAGAGGCTCAAGAAGGGCGCTAAGGATGCACTTCTGGGTGGCGCGGGTTCCGATGATATAGGCACCTATACGGTTGATTGAAGCGTCGAAATAGTCCAGACCGACATGGGCGCGGTGCAGGGCTTCTGCACGGACAAGCTCCTTGAAGAAGTCCAGGGTCATGTCGTTCATGATGGTTACATGGTCAGAGTCCCAACGGACAGGGCGGCTCACGTGGAGCATCAGTTCAGGAACGTAGAGAAGCAAGGAGGATACCTTGTCAGCCACATTCTCGGTGGGCTCGTAATGGCCTGTGTCAAGGGTATAGATAACCTTCCTGGAGGCGCAGTATCCCTCGAAGAAGTCCATGGAACCGACCGTGTAGCTTTCAAGACCGATACCGAACAGTTTGGCTTCGACGCAGCTCTTCATGCCGGGCAGGTCCTCTTTCAGGATTTCGTCGAGGGAGTCTGCCAGTATCTCACGGTACTTCTTGCGGTTGACAGTGTAGTCCTTCTGGCCGTCATGGACCCAGATGTTCATGATACAAGGGTCGTCCTGTGCCTTACCCATCGCGTCGGCGATGCGGCGGCAGCGCTTTGTGTGCTCGATCCAGAACTCGCGGATAGCAGGATCAGGATTGGCAAGGGAGAGGTCCCCGCTCTTGGGATGGCCGAAAGAGGTGGAGTTGAAGTCAAGCTTGAAATTGTTGGCCTTGGCCCACTCGATCCAGCTCTGGAAATGCTCGACACCGACTTCGTCACGATCGACGAACTTTCCTCCGAAATCTCCATAGATCTCATGGAGGTTGATGCGGTGGTTGCCGGCAAGAAGAGTCTTTACGAACTCCAGGTCGGCACGGACCTCGTCGATGTTGCGGGCACGTCCCGGATAATTGCCGGTGGTCTGGATTCCTCCTGAAAGACCGGCGTTGCTCTCGAATCCCATCACGTCGTCAGTCTGCCAGCAATGGAGGGAAATCTGCTGCTTCTCAAGCTGCTCGATAGCCTTATCGGTGTCGACACCAATGGCAGCGTAGCGCTCCTTGGCCATCTCGTAGGCCTGGATGATTTTTTGCTCGTTCATATTCTTAGTTATTAATTGTTTGGATAATAAGTCTTTGTCTCAATGGAGTTTCCGATGATACGGCGCATCTCCCAGCGGTCCTTGACCAGGCCAGCCACCTTTGCCTGGATCATTATGTTGCCAATCGCAGTACCTTCCACAGGGCCGGCGATCACGGGGATTCCGAGAGTGTCGGCCGTAAGCTGGCTGACCAGTTTGTTGGCTGAACCTCCGCCGATCACATGGAGTTTGTCAATGGTAAAGGAAGCAAATCCCTGCAGCATGCTTATAACCTCCTTGTATTTTTTAGTGAGGCTGTGATAGATACAGCTTATCATCTGGGCATCATTCTCCGGCACCTTCTGACCTGACTCTGCAAGGGCGGCCTTGATCTCGGCATCCATGTCCTTCGGAGCAGCGAAACGAGGATCATCAGGATCGATGGTGGACGGGAAATCTATCTCATCCCGTCCCATCTGCTCTATCTGGGCATAATTGTACTCCCTTCCTTCAGCTGCCCAAGTCTTGCGGCTCTGCTCGAGGAGCCACATACCGGTGATGTTCTTGAGGAACCTGGTAGTACCCTCGATACCACCCTCATTCGTGACATTATATTCATAGGACTTGTCGCTGATGACAGGTACGGGGGACTCGATACCCATCAGGCTCCATGTTCCACTGCTGAGATAGGCGAAGTGCTCGTCCTGAGCAGGTACGGCCGCTATTGCGGAAGCAGTGTCATGGCCGGCTACAGCGATTACCGGAACCGGTTCCATGCCGGTCTCCTCGCAGATTTCCTTCTTGAGCATACCTACCTTCGTTCCTGGCTGGACGATAGGCCTGAGGATCTTGGGATTGACCCCCAGACGTGAAAGCAGGCTCCTTTCGAAATCCCTTGTCCTCGGGTCGATAAGGCCGGAAGTTGATGCGTCAGTATATTCACAGACCCTCTCGCCCGTCAGCATGTAGGCCATCAGGTCTGGCATGAACAGGATCTCGGCAGCCTTGTGGATCGGGGATTCCGGATCCTTGTGCTGGGCGTAGACCTGGAAGATCGTGTTGAAATTCATGATCTGGGTACCGGTGACGCCGTAAAGTTCCTTCTTGGGTATGATCTTGAACACCTCTTCAGGGATGCCTTCGGTGTAGGGATCACGATAGGCACGCGGCAGGCCGAGGATCTCTCCGTCAGCTCCGATGCAACCGAAATCCACTCCCCATGTGTCGATTCCTATCGACTCGATCTTGACTCCCTTGGAGGCGACTACCTTCAAGGCGGACTTGAAATGGTCGAACAGGGAATATATATCCCAATAATACTTACCGCCGTCTTCCTTCACCGAGTTAGGGAAACGGTAGATCTCTTCGGAGCCAAGAATGCCGCCCTCGATCTTTCCGAGAATGGCCCTTCCGCTGGTGGCTCCCAGGTCAAAAGCAAGAAAATACATAATGTGGTCAATTGGTCTTCTACAAATTTCCCCATTTTTAAATTGTCCCAAGCTGAAGATTCTGACATTAGAACTTGGATTTTTGATCAAGATTTTTTCATATATTTGCCCGAGAAACTAAACAAATTAACGTTCCATGGATTCCGTTCATCTCAAATATTTGGCGGTAAACCCAGTCGATTTGAAATGGGGCACTGCCGTCAATTCCGCGGGCTTCCAGGAAATAGCCCCGGGAATGGACTATCCGCCAAGGAACCATCCTTCAAGGTACATCTTCACCGCCGAAAGCGGAAGGATCCTCAAGGAATACCAGCTTCTGTACATAACGGAAGGCAGGGGACGCTTCAGCTGCGAGTCCCTCGGAAGGCACAAGGCCGTCAGCATAGAGAGCGGCATGATGTTCCTTCTGTTCCCTGGGGAATGGCATTCCTATCATCCCGACCGCAATACCGGATGGAAGGAGTACTGGATAGGTTTCAACGGTCACTTCATGGACAATCTAGTAGAGCAGAAGTTCTTTTCAAAGGAGAACCCGGTCTTCAAGGTCAACATCCATGAGAACATTGTCAACCTCTACAACGAAGCGATAGCCATTGCTTCGGCTCAGGAATCAGGTTTCCAGCAGATGCTGGCAGGGATAGTCGGCAGGCTCCTCAGCCTGGCTTACTTCTACGACAGGAACTCACAGTTCAAGGAATCGGACACCGCCAACAAGATCGGGCAGGCGAAGGTGATGATCTATGACAACTACATGAACATCTCACCGGAAGAGATAGCCTCGAGACTGTGCCTGAGCTACTCATCTTTCAGGAAGACCTTCAAGGAATATACCGGCTTCTCCCCTGCCCGCTTCATAAATGAAGTCAGGATGAGCAAGGCTAAGGAGCTGCTCACCAACACATCCATGAGCATAAAAGAAGTAGCCTACCACGTAGGCTACAATAATCATGACTATTTCTTCACGGCTTTCCGGCACATGACAGGCCAGACCCCGGCCGAGTACCGGAAGATGACCCAGGGAGTCAAGGCTTAGCTACCTTCTTCCGAAGAGAAGGGCCATGTCCCTGTCCATGGCAGGACCTGCGACCTTCTCAGGGACGAACTTCCAGCTGCCGATACGCTGAGGGTCTCCAACCACTGCCGGATCGATCGAACCGTTTTCCTTCAGATAGTTGTAGAGGATGTCCCGGATTTCGGGATAGGTTTCGACTATCCTCTCCTCGATCCTGCCCGTGTCGATTCCTGCGGCTTCCATCAGACCGCCGCCACCGCTTGCGCGGTAAGAGGTCACTGCGACATTGTAAGTCTTTCCGGGTTCCAGGGGTTCCCCTCCAACAAGGGATTCTACATTGATCCGTTCTCCCTTAGGTTTCGTGACATCCACTGTGTAGAACAGGCCTGCAGCTGAATCGAAATTGTAGGAACGTCCGACAAAAGACCATGATTTCTGGCCTGTCCTTGGATCATCCCTGTCCACGATCTTGAGAACATGGTCCGAGGGAGAAGACACCGTGTTGATCCAGTTATCGTAAGATGCCTCAAGGTAATCCTTGATCTCTTTTCCTGTCATCTTGATGACATAGAGCTGGTTCTCGAAAGGATAGATGGTGAATAGGTCATTATAGATCAGCTTGCCGGCCTTGACGTAACCATTGTAGGTAAGAGGGGCTGCAAATGAGAGCTGGGCCGGAGCGCAGGTTATGGAAAGGGTATGAACCAGATTCAGGTAGTCGCACTGGCCGCGGTAGGCATCCCTTGTGGCAAGGTCTACCTTGAGTTCTCCGACCTCCGTGGTAGTGAATGCCTTGACAGCAAGATAATCATCATGGAACTTCTCAGCCATCTCCTTGTCGATGTTGTAACGGTCGACCTGGATCAGTCTGGCAGAAAGCTTCTTGGATGCGACTTTGTGCTTGGAGACCTGCAGGTCGAGCTTGCCCTCTCCTACATAGCGGCAGTGGCTTCCGGAATTGATAAGGCAAAGAGTGTCACTCTGGATTACCGTAGGACGATGGTCATGGGAGCAGATCAGGAAGTCCACTCCATGAAGGGTCTGCATAAGGTCAAGCCCCTGACTCTCAAGCTGGGATCCGTCACCGCTGCCGGTGGCTGAATGGACGGCCACGATCACCACATGTGGCTTTTCCTTTGCGATTACCTTGTCGACATCCTGTTGCACCAGTGGAATCAGGTTCTCGAATTTCATCCCGGACCACAGGCGCTCAGACAGCCAGCCGGCGATGTTGGCATTGTCATAACCGAGGACAGCGATCTTGAGACCGTTCCTCCTGAGGATCGTATAAGTCTGGAAATATGCCCTCCCATTATCATTGCGGATGGCATTGCCGGCCAGGAAGGGAATCTTCAGGGCTTTCATGTCACGGTCGATCCTGTCATAGACCGCGTGACCGGTCTCGATGTCATGGTTGCCAAGGACAACGGCATCGTAACCCATGTATTCTGCCATGCGGGGATAGACATGCGGGGTCACGGTGTCCACATAATTATAATAATATGCAGCATTGTCTCCCTGGAGGATGTCTCCGGCATCGATGAGGATCACATTCTCCTCTCCGGCTGCGTTACGGACACTGTCAACGGTCCATTTGACGGCATAAAGGGACTTCTTTATGTTGTTGCCTACATAGGTAGAATCGAAGAAGGTTCCATGAACGTCATTGGTTGTGAGGATCGTAAACGAATAGTTGCCGTCTTTGGGTCCTGAACAGGAGACCGCGATTAGGACAGCTGCAATGATGGAAGTTAGATGTCTTGATTTCATGACGACAAAAATACTATTTTTTCGTAATTTAGCGGCATGAGACAACTGAAACTTCAAACCCCTGTAGCGGTCGGACACAGCCGGGTCGGACTGTCCGTTGCCGACAGGATCATGATTCTCGGAAGTTGCTTCGCAGACAGCGTAGGTGCAAAGATGGAAGGCCTTGGCTTGAAGGTCTGCATCAATCCCTTCGGCACTCTCTACAATCCTGTCTCCATCTGCAATTCGGTCGCAAGGATGGAAAGCGGGGTCCCCTTCAGGAAAGAAGAATGCGTCAGGATGGGAGCCGGATCGGATCTTTTCTGTTCTTTCAATCACCACACGTCATTTGCGAGGAAAACCGAAGGGGAATTCCTGGACAATGCCAATTCGCGTCTCCAGGAGGCTGGTGCAGCATGGGCTTCCACGAATAAGGTTATAATCACCCTCGGCACCGCCTGGTGTTTCGAATATAAGCGTACCGGGGAAGTTGTCTCCAACTGTCTCAAGATCGACGGGAAGGAATTCGAACGCAAGCGCCTCGGTGTCAGGGAGACCTCCCCTCTACTCCGAAACATGGTTGAAAAGCATCCGGACAAAGAATTCATATTCACAGTCTCCCCTATCCGCCACATGGCTGACGGGGCACATGGCAACCAGATCAGCAAAAGCACTTTGCTGCTGGCGGTCGAAGAAATCTGCAGTATATTCCCGGACAGGGCCGACTATTTCCCTGCCTATGAGATCGTCCTGGACGAACTCAGGGACTACCGGTTTTACGCTCCGGACATGGTACACCCTTCGGACCAGACTGCCGGTTACATCTGGGACCGTTTTGAGGAATGGGCATTCCCGGAGGATGAACTACCCGTCCTGGAGGAACGCAGGAAAGAACTGGTCCACAGCCAGCACCGTCCCAACAATGTCCTTTGATAAGGTTTCGGGGACATTTTGTATATTTGCACTTTCTTATCAAAACGAGAGTATCGGAAATGTTCGAGAACTTACAGGAAAGACTTGAAAGATCCTTCAAGATTCTGAAGGGCGAAGGAAGGATAACCGAAATCAACGTCGCCGAGACGTTGAAAGACATACGCAGGGCCCTGCTTGACGCAGACGTCAGCTACAAGGTCGCAAAGGAATTCTGCGACAGGGTCAAGGTCAAAGCCATGGGCCAGAATGTCCTGACTGCTGTCAAGCCGCAGCAGATGATGGTCAAGATAGTCCACGACGAACTCGCCGAATTCATGGGCAGCCAGTCGATGGACATCAACATCAAGGGCAATCCTGGGATCGTCCTGGTGGCTGGTCTGAACGGTTCGGGTAAGACCACATTCTCGGCAAAGCTTGCCTCATACATCAAGAGCAAGCGCGGCATGAAGGTCCTCCTTGCCGCATGCGACACCTTCCGTCCTGCTGCCATCGAGCAATTGAAGGTCCTGGGAGAACAGGTGGGGGTTGAAGTCTACACTGAAGACGGGGTCAAGGATCCGATACGTATCGCAAGGAATGCCATCGCAAAGGCGAAGGCCGACGGTTATTCCGTAGTAATCATAGACACTGCCGGACGTCTCGCTGTCGACCAGGAACTGATGGACGAGATCTCCGCGCTCCACAAGGCCGTTCAGCCTACCGAGTCCCTGTTCGTAGTCGATGCAATGACCGGACAGGATGCAGTAGAGACTGCCAAGGTCTTCAACGAGAGGCTTGACTTCGACGGAGTTGTGCTCACCAAGATGGATGGCGACACCAGAGGTGGTGCTGCCCTTTCCATCAAGTACGTCACCGGAAAGCCCATCAAGTTCATCTCGTCCGGCGAGAAGATGGAGGCCATCGACATCTTCCACCCAGAACGTATCGCCGACAGGATCCTCGGCATGGGAGACGTTGTTTCCCTCGTCGAGAAGGCCCAGGAACAGTTCGACGAGAAACAGGCACGTGAGACCAGGAAGAAACTGGCCAAGGACAAGTTCGGACTGATGGATTTCTACAACCAGATCCAGCAGGTCAAGAAGATGGGAAACATCAAGGACCTGGCCGGAATGATACCTGGCGTCGGAAAGATGATGAAGGACATTGACATAGACAATGACGCCGCCTTCAAGGGTATTGAAGCGATCATCATGTCCATGACTCCAGAGGAGAGGGACAATCCTGAGATAATCAACGGAAGCCGCCGCAAGAGGATAGCGGACGGCAGCGGGACCAATGTTGCCGAGGTGAACAAACTGCTGAAGCAGTTCGAGACTACCCGTAAGATGATGAAGAGCGCACTTACTGGCAACCTGGCACAGCGCATGCGCTCTTTCAGGAGATAAATCTTATTTCTTATTCCCCTGCGAAATAATCCTTCCTTTTGGGAGCTTCTGCGATCCTGTCTGAATAGACTGACGGGGCGAAAGGACGCATGTTGTAGCGTGATGCCATGACCTGGCCGTAAGCTCCTGCACTGCGGATAGCTATCCTGTCCCCTCTCCAACTCTTGGCCAGGGAACGTTCCTTGCCGAAACAGTCTGAAGACTCGCACACCGGGCCGACTACGTCATAGACACGGATCTGGCGGGTGTCATTGTCCTCATAATGGGCGGTCACATTCTCGATCTTGTGGTAGGCGCCGTAAAGGGCAGGACGGATAAGGTCATTCATTCCGGCATCAACCATGAGGAAACGTTTGTTCTCCCCCTTCTTTACATAAAGCACTTCAGTAATCAGGGAGCCAGACTGTGCAACCAGGGAGCGGCCAGGTTCGATGTGGACCTCCTGGTCAGGCCTGCATTCCAGATTGTCAGCGATGGTCTTGAACCAAAGTTCGAAATCAGGGATAGGATTGCCGTCAGGGTCATCATAATCTATTCCCAGGCCACCTCCAAGATCTATGTTCTTGACCACCAAGCCAGTCTCCTCGAAAAGCCTGACGATGTCGTTGACCTTCTCACATTCGAGCTTGATGACGTCGGCAACCTCCATGATCTGGGAGCCGATGTGGAACTGTAGGCCGAAGAAATCTATGTAGGGATTGTCCTTCACCATTGCCACTGCTTCATCGAAACTGCGGTCTGAGATTCCGAACTTGTCTTCATAAAGACCTGTGGTGATATAATGGTGAGTGTGCGGATCGATGTTGGGGTTGATCCTCAGGCTCATAGGGGCCTTGCGGCCGAGCCTCCTGGCGATGTCGCTGACAATTTCGATTTCTTCAAGGGACTCTACGACGAAAGCTCCTATACCCACCTGGAAAGCCTGGCAGATCTCCTTGTCTGACTTGGCCACACCAGCAAAGAATATCTTCTTTGGATCATAGCCGCAGCTAACCGCGAAATCGATTTCGTCACCGCTCACGCAGTCAGCTCCGATGCCCCTGGAACTCAGGATATCATTCAGGCGCATGTCTGAATTGGCCTTGAGCGAATAATGGACATGTATACCGTAATCCTTGGAAAGCTTCGCGACCTTGTCAGCAGTACGCTGGAAAAGATCAATGTCGTAATAATAGAAAGGAGTCGCTACTCTCCTGAAAGATGCGTAGTCTTCAATTCTTAACATTTCCGTAAATATATACAACTTTGCAAATGTAAGGTATTTTTTCTAATTTCGAGGAACCTGTAAGTCAGACCACACCTAAATATATTGCTATGAAAAAGAATCAAGACAAAGAAAAACCTCTTTTCTCACTCATCTTCGGGGAAATCGAGAAGATCCGCAGCAGGAGAAAAAGGAACGCAGCCCTGAGATCCAGGACCGAAAAGGAGACAGGGCTCGTACAGGCAAGGCTATCCCGATGGGTTGCCGAAGGAAAGCATCTGGTCAAATACAACTGCATGGACGACATTCTGGAAGACCTCGACCTCACTTCTTACGAATTGACCTACTACTGTTCTACCAGACTGAAAAAGACATTCCTCTGCTGGAGGAAGGAACTCAGGATGGAAGAAGCGAAAAGAATGCTTCTGGACCATCCGGAAATGCCGGCATGCCAGGTCGGGAGGGCTCTGGGAATAACCGACAAGTCCAATTTCCGTCACCAGTTCAAATCCGTAACGGGCCTCACTCCCACCGAATGGAGAAAAAAATTCAAGAAATAATCGAACTTTTTTTGGGACACTTGCAAATTTCCGTGTCTGATATGATGTAAATGTTTGACTATAGAGGTAGATTCGGAGGAAGGATGTACCTTTGTAGTCATGGAAGACAAGAAAGCAATCAACGTATATGAGT
>Ga0129310_1000688_pt1 | contig 37153 bp, 39 predicted proteins | sample Go1ome_2_FD_94433 | JGI IMG/M metagenome (GOLD analysis project Ga0129310, IMG submission 94433) | Western lowland gorrila individual fecal microbial communities from Wisconsin, USA - Go1022A metagenome | ecosystem: Host-associated > Mammals > Digestive system > Large intestine > Fecal | place... | reverse complement strand
ATGGCCTTCCGATACTGGTCGTTAGCCATGCGGAGAACTGCGGTCTCAGCCCGCTCCATGTCATTGGTAGTGGCCTTGATAAGCGCTTCCAGCTTACGGTCATTCAGCCGGAAGAACTCTGCAGTGGCTCCCTTGCTGATTTTCCTGGCCGGAAATCCTTTGCGTATTGCATTCAGAATCTTGATTTCCTGCTGCATGTTTCCGGTCTGCCTGGCCTGTCTGATAAGCTCACCCATCTCCTTGTTTAAGTCCTGGAACTGCTTTCCATACCGCTTTTGGTTGTCCTTCTTGTACTTTTCCAGAGCTTTCATCTGTTCCGTCTGCCACATGGACCACTCAATGCCCTCCTTCGTTTCCTCGGCCCGGTGCCGGTCCATGTTGCGTATCATAGACTTGATAAGCTCATCTTCAACGACTCGGAAAGCAGCTCCTATATCATACTCATTCAGGGCAATCACCTCCCATTTGCGTAGACCTTGTAACCGCCGGCCTTAAACTGCCGTATCAACGCCTTGAGCTGTGTGACGCTGCTACACCTATCACAGCGCAGCTCTGCATACCCCTGTTTCTCAATGGCGTAGATTCCCAGTGTCACCTGCTCGCTTGCTACCCGTAGCAGTCCCTGGTATTCCTTCTGGTTCATCCGGTATATCCGGTTCATTACTTTGACCTTCATCCTGTTTTCCCCCTTCCATGTTGACCCGGAACCCACCAGCAGCCATATTGACACCCGGCTCCTCCATATCAGCAATTCCTTGCTCCGCTTTCAGCCGGGCGATTTCCTCCTGTTTCCAAACCTCGTCCTTGCTGTCCCCATACAATTCTTCCACCTGGGCTTCTATGCTCATCATTGGGGCGCCCGGTCGGGCCTTGGACAGGGTCTCCACCTGGCTTTCAAAGGATGGGTTGGCATACTCACCAAATGGGATGTCCACCTTAACCTCCTCAACCGGCTGTTTCAGGAGGATGTGATAGGCATTGATTGCCGCGCCGACCAGTTCCGGAAGTGTCTCCTGCAGGGCCTCCACGATGGCATTCCGGGTGTATAGGGTGGCCTTCTCCTTCTCGCGCTGGGCTTCGGCGTTATCCAGCTTTTTTACATCGATGCCCAAAGTGGACGGACTGATGACGCCCTGCAGGCAAAGGTCCAATGCCGTACAGTAGGATGCCAGGTAGCTGTCATGTGGGATGGCCGGCTGTTCCGTGTTGACCTTGTTATCGGCCTTTTCCGACATATCGTTATCAGACGCAAAATACCGGTTGTCAAATGGATTGGGCCGGATGACCTGACCTGTCTCCGGGTCATGCGGTACCAGACAGTCCGGTATGTACGTCCTGGCCCTTCCAGCCCTCAGGGCGTCCATCCACTGGGACCAGGCCTCGTCAAAGGCGTCAAAGCTGTCCAGTTTACCATCAAAGATACTGCCACCGCGTCCCTCATATTTGGTGGACTCATACACCTGCAGCGGCGCGGCCAGGATGAGTGTGTCATCAAACTTCGTGTCCTTGATATCCTTTGTGGCATCGATGGCATCCAGGGATACTTGTGTATCCCCCTTGTATAGCTCATTCTTGATGTAGCCATATCCATAATGCTCATACAGGACATACTGCTGATACCCGGATTTGTAGGGGGTCTTGAAAACAACTTCCTTCACCCGGTCCCGGTTCCGGACAATCTCAACCCGCTCCCCCGGATACCACTCCAGGATTGGATACTCACTGACGGTCGTATCAACCGTGACCTTGAAGGCGCCGTCCCCGATGTACAGGACCTCCTTCAAGGCCTTCTCCATCTTACGGGTGAACTTATTATCCTTTGCAATGTCCTCCCACAGCTGCCGCTGCTGGTCATTGCCAGCAAAATCAAAATCATTCATGTCATCCAGGACAATGCCTGACAGGATGCGGATAATCAGCCCAGGCAGGCCGGTATGTATCTTGCGCATCTCCATACCCGGTGTGCACCTGCTGGCCCAGAACTTGTATCTGTCTGCATACTCCGGGGTCTGCTGGTACATCTGTTCCAGTTCGTTGCTGTCCCCGCGGTACCAGATGCGGTTCCGGATGGCGTTGGCCTCGAAGTCCAGGACCTCGTTAATCTGGATGCTGTTCCCGCTTGCCGGTACCACATTCAGCCAGCTACGGATACCCCGCTTGATTGTCTCATTCATGTTGTTCAGCCACCTCATTTCTTCTCAGCCTCCTCGAATCCAATCAGGTTCCTGTATGGTATCCATGCGTACTGATTGGCATTAATGGTATGGTCATTCCGGTCCTCGGGCTTGTCTTTCTCATCGTCCCAACTGTACCGGTCCAACTCGGAAAGATGCTCCACACAGGTATCCACCACCAGGTAACACCCCTGTTGTATCCAGCCCAGCTGCAGGTTGATACGGTCCAAAATCTCCGGTCGCTTGTAGGAATCATAAAAATTATGCAGGCAGCCTTTAAGCCGCTTGTATTTGCGCAGCTCCGTGATGGTCGCCTGGTCCGCATTGTCTATGTACACATCCTTCGCGAATCCCCAGTCCCTGCGGCATTGCTCCAGGAAGGCCACAAACTTGACCGCCGTGTCACTGGGGGCCAATGGGATATCAAGCTTGGCGTTGTTGTAGACCTTCTCAGCCAGGGTGATAAGCTTCCTGTCCTCCGTGATGCCCTGGAATATCATTGCAATGGTATCCGGGGACTTGGATGAGTAGGACGTGTCCAAAGCGGCTGTGAACTTCTTGAATTTCAGCACCCTGGCCTGCTGGACTGTGATGACATGCTTGGACCGCTCAAAGTTGGAAAAAATAAGGCCGGTTGCCTTACCACGCAGACCCTGAATCTTATTCTTCCAGATTTTCGTACCCTTCGGGGTATTCGTCATTATCTGGTCCAGCTTCTCCTTGGACAATCCCAGGTTATGGACAAAAGAAAAGAACCAGTGTACCCAGCCGGGTTTTGGTTCCTCTTGTAATTCATCCATTATCTCTTTTGGCGTCTCTGCCTCCCATTCCGACAGCGGCCTGGAGCAATTGATGTACTCTTTATACACATCCAGGCCAGGGTCATCCGGATTAAGTGTAGCCATCAGATAATCACTTCTCATGGCAGCCTCACGGACAAACTCTATATCGGCCGTGTTGATTTCGTCAATATATAGACAGCCGTACTGGCCACCCAGGGCATCCTTCCACTTGCGTTTATTGCCATAGCCAACCACGAAAATAATCTTATCTCCGCCGGATGTGTGGAAGAGGATGTGTGGCATGTTATATCCGCCTCCGCCGTTGCCTTTGTATTCCACCAATACGCCGAAGTCATCCAGGATACCCAGGTCCTTTTGGATGATGTTCTTCTCGGCAGCGCCTGTATCATCCGCGGCCAGGATGTGCAGCTTCTTTGGGCTTTCGGCTACCTTAAGCATAAACTTGAACAGGCCTACCGTGGTCTTTCCAGCTGCCGTGGTGCCCTCCAGAAACTCCACCGGCGCATCACAGTGCAGGAATGCCTTGTACTTATCCGACAGCAGCAATCTCTCCGCACTCATTAGCCACCACCACGCATCTGCTGGATTAGGTCATCCAGTTTGGTTTTCTCGGTATCGAGGCCACCGGACAAATTATTTTCTACCTTCGTCGTATAGCCATATTTGCTCATCCATAGCCCCGCCAGCTGCGACGGGATTATCTGTAGCTCAAATTTCTTCCTAGCATCAGCTTCGCACTCCTCTCGTATGCGCGTGACGATGTCCCCATACCTCTTCCTATTCGCATAAGTCTCGTAAAATTTCGACCTTGCAATCCCAAGATATACACAGAATCCCTCAATGGTGTAGGTAATACTCCGCTTAAGTTTAGCTGACACAAATTCACTGTTTTTTGAACTAAAGTCATGGGTAAGCACTTCCTGGTTATCACATTCCTGTTTGTACGCTTCCCAAAACTGCTCCATTTCTTCTGGGGATTTAATCTTCAATGGTCTTCCCATCCGCGCTCACCTCCTTGTGTCAGTCAAAGAAAAGAACCCCAGACTTGTGACGGCCTGAGGTCCCAGAAAGGAATTTACAATGTCAAATGTATCTGTCTGAATCAGCCACCAGGGTATGACACCTGGCAGCCGCTATCTGTGGGGAGGATAACAAAATCAAGTCTTTTTCGTATCACCCAATTTTGCATATTACAATTATAAATCATCCAAGCGGACATGACGAGGACACGATTTTGACACGCTCCTGTCAAGCCCCTAATCCAGCATGAGGGCATCCGACCCAAACAGATATACACTAAGTATCCCCGTAAGTTCCGTTATCCATCGCCTGGCCGTCCGCTCCCCATATCCGTAAATCTCTGCAATACTTTCGTATGTCATCCCATCCAGATAGAAATACTTGAATGCCAGATACTTCTCATGCGTATTCTTCCGACACTCCTCATCCTCCAGGAGCTTCAGACACTTGTCTATGTGCCCTATCATTACAATACTCCGCAGCTTGCTCTTGAGGATACTGTTGATAAAGATATCTTCCTCGGTGAACTCCTCCAGTTCATCACCATTATCCATGTCGGACAGTTCTGCCACTCCCTCCTCCACGCTCTGACAGATGCGGTTATAATTCTCCATCAGCTTCTTGGTGTTCTGGAATACCTTTATTCTCTTTTCTCTCCGGAGTTGCTTCTCATGTTCCTTAAGGGCTTCCTTTGCGGCCAGCCTGGCCACTTCCTCCAACGCTTCTGTCTGTTTCATCGGCATCACCTCCTCCCGCATCCAGGTACGGACACGCCCAGCACCCATACCGTATCCTGCCCTTGTTGTTGCGCTGGCCATCACAGCCTCGGCGCACGTTGTCTATGTAGCACTGTCTCATAGTACCATATCACCCCTTCCGTCGGCCGGCGTAGTTCCGGGTCCGGGCACAGGCTGGTATATGCATAGGGTGGCATCCTGACAGGCCACGTGTCCGGCGGCGGTTCCCTGATGGCCGATTCAGCCGATGCCGCCATGGCAGATGCCCGCAGGACCCTGTTGGCCTTGGACTGCTTACTGTCTGCTTTCTTTTTCATCCGATGCCTCCCACTTATGCATGAGGGATAGGTACACCAACACGATTGATGTCCTCCCCCTGTAGCTGTCCTGGGGCCTCAGACTTACCCGTAGCCATTTCTCTTATGTATCGATGCGGCACGTTGCAGTTCACTGCATTCATTACAATTTCGGCCTTGGTACTCTCCTTCGTCAGCCTATAGAAAGTTGAAAAAGCCACTTCTACTCTGTCCTCTTTCGAAAATGCATCTAAAATAGTTCCCATATAATTTTCCTTCCTTTCTCTGTTTTACAAAATATCAGTTTAGTGGATTATCGCCTGCCCACATTCGTGGCAACGCCCTGTATTTACACAATCTTCCGTAGTTGATGTGCCGCAATGAGGGCAAAGATAAAATCCATTATCATACGCACATTTCTTGTAAGTATCCTTCTGCATAGATACTATGGCGATTTTATATGCCTCCTCGATATCAGAAAAACTTTCACCCTCATTAGGGATTGTTGTTTTTCTGCTAACAATTTCTATTGCCTTTTCAATTTCCATTCGCTACAGTCCTTTCGAAAATCCTAAATTTTCCGTTCCCGTCATGAAGGGAAGAAGTATCTCTCCCCTTATATTTTCGTGCAATTCATCCAGCGTCCACCCATCAGCATATTCAAAAATCGGTTCGTCATATGGTTCTATAGGAGTTCCGTGAGCAGTCCAAAACTGGTGGGAATTATCAAACCCGGTATCTTTAAAAATCGTACAATGATACAACTCCTCTAATTGCTTTTTTGTGTACCGCTCTTTCATATTTCCTCCAAATTTCTAATCTATTGCCTTATAGATAAAGGGCAAATACAAGAGTCCCATAATGTCGTCAACTATCCTCGGCTGTATCTGGTCGTATATTAATAGCTCCAAACCTTGCCATACTAAAGCAAGCACTATGTACCACCAGCATGTTTTTAATATCTTATCCACTGCCAGTTCCTCCGTTTAGTAAATTCTAAAATTAGCAGCCTCATCCCTTATGCTCACTATATGCTGCCGTGTCCGGTGCCCTCATTATTACCCAACGGATTTCCCTTCTCAAATGCTAATTCTGGTTCCAGGGTTTAAAAGCTCTAATCTTCCCGATTAGTCCTAATGCATCTCCGTCAAAGCATATAGCTCTATCGTCTATATAGCAGACTGCGGGCGGCTTGTGCGCAACAACATCATCAACTACAATATGGTTATCTCTCAGATAGCGCCTAACCGCTCCCATGCCCTCCGGCCTTGCACATCTGGTAGATACCACAATTACCGCGTACCCTTCCATGCGTAAGTAATTGATTGCTGCCTGTATCTCCGGCACAACCGGGTCCGATATAACCGATATACCCTGCCATCCGCTTGTGTAACTATGTATAACTCCATCAAAATCAAATACCACTGTTTTTTTCTTATTCATTCTCTTCACCTATATTCTAAAATAGTATTGTAAAATAACGGTCAATAATATCTGAGCCAATCTGTACTATTCGCCCATCACTCTCAACTCGAAACAAGCTGTCTCGTAACCATCTTCTTTTAACCAACGTAATAAGCTCTCCGTGGTTAATAATATATCGCGAACCGTCCCACTGTGCTGCATTTTGGCTTGCTCCACCAAGCAAATACTTCTTCATCATGTCCTCCTCAAAATAACGATTTACGATACTATCCTCAATCGTTCCTCTGGCACATCCACGTACTCACCACTGTCCAGCAGCACACCGACAATCCCGTCATGGCTCCCAATGACCGTCCCACGGATGTTATGCCTCCAGGCTCCGTTGGCCCACAGCTGTACCCGGATGACCTGATGTTCATCCAATAACCTTACCTTCACGGTTTTCATCCTTTCTTCATCTTCTGGATTTCCTTCAGCTTCTCAACCAGCGCTGACCGGTTCGTCTCGCAGTCCCGGAAGAACTTCCCATCCCGCAGCAGGTAGTACTCATGCCGGCCGTAACCATCATGATATTGGGCCTCATAGCTTCCTGACGCGTATCCATCGAATAATCTTGCGTGATATACCTTCACCACCATGCTGGTGCCGTCCTCCAGGTCATACCGATAGTACCGCTCCCCGGTCTGTTTCGTCTCAATCCATAACGGCCACGTCTCATATGCATCCACGAAGGCAGCCCGTTGGTCGTTGTTCTTAAGCACCGGCAGTTCCGGCTGCTCTGGCTTCGGTGGCGGATTCACGATGTCCTCCTTCATTTTCAGAATCTCCGTGAATTCACCGTCAATCACGATATCCTCGGTTTCTGACATATCAGGGACGCCGTTTCCATGTTCTGATGCCTCATCCTCAGCACTTCCTATGAGGCTAAGTAACTCCTTTACATACTTGCCCCAGGTCAGGCTCAGGAAGGTCTCGCACATATTGTCCTGGAAATGGATTCTTTCCGGATTGCAGTTATAAAAGCCGTACCCCGTTGCCCCGCTGTCATGAGGTTCTCCGTGATTACTTATCAGCTCCTGTCTCAACACTTTCGCATCCCTGTCCTTGACGGCCTGTGCACACTGCCTGGACATGTGGTTCTGATAGAAATCCAGGATGCATTCCTCCTGGGAAGGGATTCCTGGTCCTTCCTGCTGCACTTCCGCAGCATCCTCCACTTCCGCAGCGGATTCCCCACCACGTTCCTCCGGAACCACCTCTGGCCTGCGCTCTGAACTATAACACTCCAGCTTGCAGTCCCCACGCCTGACACAGTCCCAGCAGCACGCCTGGCTGCAGTTCTCCCCGGTACCTGGGGTAAGTTTATGGGCCTCCTCCAGGGTGCAGTCAAATTCCGGCCGGTGGATGCACTTCCCGGACTTTTCTGGATGGGTCTGTTCCGGCCTTGGTGGTTCTGGTCCCGGCTGGGATTCCCCACTGGGTTCCGGCTGTCCCTTATTCCTGTTCCAATACTGATATTCTTCCTCCAGGCGGGCATTTTCCACGTCAAACACTGTCCGGCCCGTATCCGTATAGAAAACTGTAATGTCCTGCCTTTTAAGGACTTTGTACGTCAGACCAAGGGCCGCCACCTCACACTCCTTTTCAGGCCTTGCATACCCGCTATCCAGGTATTTCCTGACAACCGCGGCAATCGTGGCACCATAGGCACCATCAATTGTCCTGTCACCGGCAATAAAATGTAATACCTCAGGTTCTGGTTCTGGCTCTGGTGTTGCGACTGTCGCAACTTTCTTCTCCTTCTTTGGTTTCATCTCCCGGATAGCCTTAACCGGCATATCAGGTGTTATCCGCTCCCGCAGTTCTTCCTCCATGGGTAGCATCTCTATCAGCTGGCTGACGTTGTACGCCTCATACTGTTCTTCCAGCCTCGGCAGTTCCCCTGGCTCTACCGGGATGCCGAACTTATCGTACAGGTTGATGCACCTGGACGCCCAGGACTTGTCCTTGCCGTATTCAGCGTCCAGGAATTGATTGAAGCTATTGTATCCATTCCCCTGCCACAGCTTTTCATCGTGGATGATTTTCAGGTAATAACCGAAGCCTACAAAACCATTCTTGATATCCTTGTAGGATATATTGGCCAGCCGTCTGGTATCTATAAAGGTCAATCCTGTTTTCTTAACTTCCTCCATCACGTTTCCCCTTTCACTTTTGCTATCCTGGCCTTGAGGGCCGCTAGCAGGGAATCCTGCGTGACCTGCTTATTCTGTAACGCCGCCATTACATCCTCATCCATACCCCCGGATACAATCAAGTGGTGGATGATGACATTCTCCTGCTGGCCCTGCCGGTATAGCCTGGCGTTCGCCTGCTGGTATAACTCCAAAGACCAGTTAAGCCCAAACCAGACAATGATGTTCCCGCCCGCCTGGAGGTTAAGCCCATAGGCCGCGCTTGCTGGATGCGCCAGCAGCACATCAATCTCCCGGTTATTCCATTGGCTGATGATCCCCGGCCCTTTAAGTTCCGCCACCCGCAGCCCCTTGGGCAGGCATTTCATAATCCGGGCCTTGTCATGCTGGAAGTTGTAGAATACCAGTATGGGCTTCCCCTGGCTGCCTTCCACAATCTCCTTGAATGCCTCCAGCTTCTCACTGTGGACTTCCACGGCATTTTTGTCCCCGTCATATACCGCGCCATTGCAGAACTGGAGGAGCTTCCCGGTCAGCACAGCCGCAGATCCCGCATCCAGCGTGGCCTCGTCCACCTCCAGAAGCATCTCCTGCTCAAACTTCTCATAGGCCGCCTGCTCCTTGGCGTTCAACCGGACGTGTATGATATTATCAATGCGCTCCGGAAGCTGCAGGTAATCCTTAGCCTGGAGGCTGATACAGATATCCGCTATCTGCTGTTGGATTGCTTGGTCGGCCCCGGGCAATGGCGCGTATGAAAAGATTGTTTCGCGGTTCCTGGATGCCGGCGAGAAGTATTCATCCCTGTACTGCCCTATCCTTGTCCCCAGCCGCTGTCCCTGGTCAAGCAGGTATATCTGTGACCAGAGGTCAAGCAGCCCATTAGGCGCTGGGGTTCCAGTCAGCCCGTAAATACGCCGGATATGGTCCCGTACCAGGCACAGGCTCTTGAACCGTTTTGCCTGGGGGTTCTTAAAGCTGGACAGCTCGTCTATGATCACCGCGTCAAAAGGCCAGGCATTGCGGTAATAGTCCACCAGCCACTGCACATTGTCCCTGCTCAGCACATATACGTCCCCTGGGGTATTCAGGGCTTTTATTCGCTTTTCCCTGCTGCCAAGGACCGGGACAATCCGGAGGAGCTTTAAATGGTCCCACTTCCCTGCCTCCCTTGTCCAGGTGTCCTCCGCCACTTTCTTGGGCGCTATCACCAGGGTTTTCCCGACCTCAAACCGGTTGTACCGCAGGTCATTGATGGCCGTCAGCGTGATGACCGTCTTACCGAGGCCCATGTCCAGGAACAGGCCCAAGGCCGCGTCCGTTATCATCCGGTTGATGCAGTACCTCTGGTAGTCATGTGGCACAAACTTCATGGCTGTTCTCTCTTTCTCGATTCCTCAAGAAATTCCTTTAGTTTCCAATCTTGCCAGGCCGGATCTTTTCCTGCATCTGTTGCTATGTACATGATTGCCCTGCCTATATCTGAATCCCGGTCGAGCACACAGGCTGCGCAGCCCAGCTCTCTCAGAGCGTGTATTCTTTTGCTCTGCAGCGATGTTGCTCTCTTCCCTTCCTGCTTAAGCTCCACGAAACCTATGCGGCCGCCGGGCAGGACAACCAGCCGGTCCGGGACCCCGGCATGGCCTGGGGAGACAAACTTGAACGCAATACCGCCGCATTTCTTAACTGCCTCCGTAAATTTTTTCTCAAGCTCTTTTTCAAGCATTTCAGTGCCTCCTTTTTACCGTTTGGCAACAAGTGCTACAGCCGCCCCCTATATATATACGTGTATATGCGGGCCCAGGGGTATTATATATACATTACCCTTTATTTTATATTTTTATATATAAGAATGTTGCCATTGTTGCTTATGGGCCTAAGCCCTTATATTTAAAGGGTTTTTGCGGCGACATCCGATTGTTGCACGCTGTTGCCATTGTTGCTTTTACCATTTTTTGGAATGTTGCCAATCAACATTGTTGCCGTGCGTCCTGGCTTAGGACATACCCTCTTTGTTTGCCGTAATATGGCCCGAATGGGATAGCCCCGGAACTCCGTTCCCAGCCGGCCAGCCCAGACAGTATGCTGTTGATTTCATGGGCGTCTGACTTCTTCATCATCTTTAAATCCCCATAAAAGCACTCACACCACACCTCCGCCGCGCACACCCTGTCACGCGGCAAAAGCAGGTTCCCGTCATAGTCCCGGCTGGCAAAGTTCCAGAACTCCCTCCTGGCGGCCAGGTCCTTCCGGTTCCAGTCCACTGGGATTTTCCTGGCCAGGAACTCCTTTATGATCCCCTCCTTGGGGTTGCTCTCTTTATGCTCTTCCTGCTGTTTCACCGCCTCATCCGCCACGGTACCCTCCAGGAACAGCTTCTCGCCGCATTGCCACCTTGCAAAGGCCTCCGCCCAAATCTGGTCCACCTCTCCCGGGAGCTGCCCAAACACGTTTTTCCTGCAGGGGGATTTTCCAAGGTCAACCGGCCAGAACCGCCGGTTGCCTGTCTGGTCCTTCAGGAACTCTTTGTCATTGGTTGTGCCCACAATGATACAGGAACGCGGGAATGGCTTCGTGCGCCTTCCGTATGGCTCCCTGTACACATCCTCTGTCTTACTCATGAACTGCTTGACCGTATTCATCTCTGATTTATTCATGCCGGCCAGCTCCCCGGCTTCTATAATCCAATACCCCTGGATCAGCTCCGCCGCGTCCTTCCCTTCAAAGGTCGCAAGGCTGTCTGAGTACCAGTCCTTGCCCAGGAAGCGGAAGAACGTGCTTTTCCCTACGCCCTGGGCGCCGGACAGTATCAGCATACAGTCAAACTTAATCCCGGGCACCATGGCCCTGGCAACGGCGGCAGCCAGCGTCTTGCGCGTGGCATCCCTGGTATAGGTACTGTCCTCCGCGCCAAAATAATCAACCAGCAGGGTATCCAGCCGTGGGATCCCGTCCCAGGCCAGGCCTGTCAGGTACTCCCTTATCTTGTGCTGCTTATGGTTTGTCGCGTACACTGCCATCGCGTCATAAATCCTCTCTTTCCCGGTGATCCCGTATACTTTCTCTATATAATGCCTTAGCCCCGAATCATCCTCATCGGCCCAGGCCCTTATCTTATATTGGTCCCTTGGCGCCTCCCACGGCATGGCCTGCCCCACTACCGCCCGGTTCGCAAACTCGTCATGCCAGAAGCGGCCATTCAGTTTCGGGTCATGGTTCAGTATGATCAGGACATTGTCAATGGTATTAAGGGGCTGCCCTGTCCTCGCGCTGCATTTCAGCTGTCCCAGCCATTCAAAATCCGGGGTTACCTCCGCTTCATTATGCACCGGTTCCGCAAAGTCCCCCTGGGCCTTCTGGTAGCGTTCCAGGGCCATTGCCTTGGATACCGGCTCCTGCTGCAGCGCGAACCCACACATGGCCTTGAACGATGGCAGCTGGGTCACCGGCGTATCCGGCTTCGCGTCATAGTCAGCCTCATTGAACTTATGGAGGCGTACCAGGTCAAACGCGTTACAGAGTTTCCCGCTGGCCGGATCCGTGGCATGGTGGCTGTACAGGAAGTTGCCGCCGTCATATAATACGGCGCCGCCCATGGTTGAGCCCTCGCTGTATGTATACCGGCCCTCCCCGCAGGGGATGTACGCATCCGGTATAAATTGCGCGATGGCTTCCGTCACATCGTACGCCCGGCAGAACGCGCCTACCACCCCCTGTTTTTCAAGCGGGTTCCCCTGCTTCTTGGCCGAACGGTCCCGTATCTTGGCCGCGCCCGGGACCTCAGGCCACTCAGCCACATTGCGCCAGTCCCTGTATAGCCCCAGGACACCGTCCTTGGACAGGAACGGCTTGTCACCATAGAGGAACACGTATTCACTGTCTGCGCTACAGCTTGGCCAGTACATGAGCCGGACCGGCTCAAACGTGGTAGGGTCAAATATCTGTATCCCCAGGAAAGCCGCCACTTTCCGGGCTATAGGCTCATATTCATCCGCCGTGCACGCCACGTCCAATGGGAGGATGATGCGCAGCCTGGGGGCCGCACCCTCATGTTTCCTTGTGGAATATACAGCATAGGAACACCCCAGTGCCTCCACGGCATTCAGAACTGCCTGTGTCCCTCCCGGGATGATGTTGTCCGCATCCAGTGTCACCAGATGCCTGTCACCGGCGTTCTCATTCCTGCGGGCCTCCCCGTTCAGTTCCCCGCCGACAAAGCCTCCGACATCCTTTAATTCATCCTGGCGCGCCTTTGTAAGCCCTTTATACTCCGCGAAGGTTTCACCCGTGCGTTCCGGCCTGGATATCCGCTGGACGAAATCCGACCACAGGAGCTCCTGCCGGTGCCAGGAGGTGGCCTTCCTGCTCGTACCTACCGATATGCTGATTTTCCTGTCATTCACGAACATAAGCCTACTCCTTTTTATAATAATCCCCAGTGAATCCGTCTGCGTTCAGCGGGAGCCCTTCTGCCCAGGCAGGCGCCCGGCACATAAGCGCGATTGCCTCCTCAAGGCTCTGCCTGCCGCCCTTTGGTATCTCCAGGATTACCTCGTCATGGATATGGAAATTAATCCGGTACCCAGCCGTATACAGGTTGACCATGGCATTTGCCAGGCAGTCCCTGGCTACCGCCTGCACGATATTCTCCGTCAGCTTGCCCCCATAGGTAGGCAGCAGTTCCCACTTCCTGTTTTTCTGGTTCTGCCCCATGAAATAGATCCGTTTGAAATTCCTTTCGTCCGGTATCATCTGGGGTTTTAAGTAGAACAGCTTCCGGCCGCTTGGGAGGGTTACCATCATCCGTTCTGTGTCCCTTGAAAAGGAAATGCCGCAGGGGAGGGATGATATCACACCATACTCAATGCATTCCGCCGCATGGCGCTCAATGCTGTACCACAGGTCCACAATCCGTTTATTGGATGCCCTCCAGCGCTGCACAATGTCAGGCAGTTCTTCCTCCTGCAGTCCCATCCGGATGGCCCCCATCTGTATCAGGGCCCCTGCCGCTCCCTGGTATCCCAGGGCCAGCTCCGCAACCTTGCCTTTGCTCCGCAGGGCGTACTCCGGATTGCCCTTTTTTATCTTCTCTATCGGTACCCCGAACATGGTGCTGGCGGATGCCTCGTAAATCTTCCCATGTGTCCGGAATACCTCCAGGCGCCACTCTTCCCCGGCCAGCCAGGCAATCACACGGGCCTCTATGGCTGAAAAATCCGCCACGGCGAACTCATAGCCATCTCCTGGCACAAACGCCGTGCGGATGAGCTGGGAGAGCGTGTCCGGCACGTTCCCATAAATAACCTTTAGGGCATCTATCTTCTGTTTCTGTACAAGCTCCCTGGCTGTATCCAGGCTGTCAATGTAATTGCGCGGCAGGTTCTGCACCTGTACAAGCCGCCCTGCCCAGCGGCCTGTCCTGGCAGCCCCATAGAACTGCAGGAGACCCCTTACACGGCCATCCGCACACAGCGCGTCCTTCATGGCCTGGTACTTCTTTACGGATGTCTTGGCCATCTCCTGGCGTATCCTGAGCATTGCCTGCACGTCATCGGCTGCGGAATCCTGCGCCAGGAGGTCAGCCACCGTCTGCTTGTTCAGGCTCTCGATTTCTACTTGGGCATTATCTATTACCCATTGCTTGAGCTGGGCCACGCTGTTGGGATTGTCCAGTCCTGTGATATCCCTGGCCTTTTCCGTCAGCTCCTCGGTCATCTGCCCGCTTACAGCAAGGGCGCCGTCAATCAGGTCTGTATCAAGCGCCACACCGCCTATATTGATTGCCTGGTCTATCACCCACAGCTGATGCTCAAACGCCGGCACTGGGTATTCTGACAGCCGTTTCTTTATTTCCCGCTCGGTCACCACATCCTGGCCACAGTATTCCTTAAACAGCTTCCACTTGTCTGGGTCATGCTCTGGCAAGTTCCTGGCCCTCCCACCGTTCCGTTTCGTGCGGGCGCATGGGGTACAGAAATGCTTGATCAGGGCCTTGCCTGTTGACAGTTTACGCTTATCTTCCGGAAATTCCATGGCACGCCCAATGGCGTCCAGGCCGCCTGCGTATCCGCAGTACCAGGCATGGACCATGGTGCACTGCCATTGCTCCAGGTGTGTTTCAAAAAACTTGCTGAGGCAGTAATACTCAAATGCCGCGTTAAAAGCGGTCTTTATGATTTCAGGCCGGTGTAAGTCCATCACTGTAACATACGGTATCTTTTCGCCCCGGGCCAAATCTACGACCTGGACCTGGTTGTCATCATAGGCGTAGGCGAATAGGAGGATCTCAAAATCCGGGGACTGTACGTATTTGTACAGCCCGGATTTCTTTATATCAACACTGCTGTATGTCTCGATATCAATGCTCAGGGTTGTCAAATCCCCATCACTCCCCCAACCGGCAGTGGACGGCCCGTTACCGGGTCAATCGCTGGCTGCTGCGGCGCTCCGCCTGCAGGAGGGGCGTACCCCATAGGCGGCGCTGTATATCCCGGCGTCATCCCGGGAGGGCTGGCCGGCGCGCCCCCAAAACCACCGGCTGGCTGCTGATAGGCCGGGGGCTGATACGCAGGCTGCCCATACCCAGTTGGCGCTGGGGCAGCACCAGCATAGGCATTCGCCCCGCCAAAATCCTCCTCCGCGGTAGTCCTTCCGGATAACGGCTCCCCGTCCGCAAGCTTCTGGATGTTATTAAGCCCGCACCCCACCCCCTTGTTGCCATTCTGGCTATATGCAAAGAAATTAACCGTAGCCCTGGCATAACAGCCTGAATAAAACGCGTTAGGATCCAGGATCGGCTGGATATTCACATCCACCACGGAAGGCCTTGTCTTACTGGAGGTTCGGAGCACCCAGTGGCCCCTGCACTCTTCCCCCCACGGATCCCCGCTCGGCTTTACCCCATCCCCGTCATAAAGCGGTAAAGAGGGCCTCGCAGGCATCTGGCCCCCGAAGGTTTTTTGCAGCCCTTCCTGCAGTGCGCGGTTTATTTCCGCCACAATGGCGTTATAACCATTTACATCAGATTTCGGTATGAGCATTGTAAGCTGGTACTTTGCCTCGCCTCCTCCTGGGGGCGTAGACGGCTGAAACACATGGGCATAACTTGCCCTGAATCTACCTATTAACATACTGTTTCCTCCTTATATTGGTTTTCCCCGCCAAAATCTTCCTGGGGGGTTGTGTCCTTCTGGTATGCTGGGCGTTTATCCTTTTCCGGGGCAAGGGCCGGGCTCCCTTTCGGCTTTACCACGAATGGGGCCAGGATGGTGTTGTAGTCATCCTTGGTAATCACCTTTTCCGCCTCGGTAAGCGCGATTGGTTTCTTCTCGTAGAACATGGCCTTCTTGTATCCTGCGGCCACCAGCGCCTCGTATGCCTTGTCCGGTTCCGGCAGGTTCCGGTTGCTCCGCCCTTCCACCAGCTTCCAGCCCGGTATTTTTTCCTCTTTCAGTAATTTATCCAGGGCCGCCTTCTGGACTTTCTTTATCCACGGCGCCGCAAGCTCCAGCAAAGGGAGGATTGCCCCTATCTCCTCATTGCTTAATAATGCCTCGTCCATGAGCTTCCCGGTTACCGGATCCAGGTGTTTCTGCAGCGCCTCCATATTTTCTTCCATCCTGGCCCGGCAGGTCCCTGCGGCCGGGCAGAAGCAGTCATCACACCAAGGCCCCTGCTTAAACGCGCCTTTGCCCTCCCAGGCAAGCTCCGCAGCCGGCTTCACGGTTTGCTCCGCCCATTCCTGCAGCTTGCCGGCCGGCAGCTCCCACCGGGAAAAGTTCTTTGTGCGCGGCTGCACTATATGCAGGATGACCTGCTCCACCGGGTAGGCAATCCCGTATTCCGCAATGGCGCCGATTGCGTAAAGCATCATCTGCGGGTTCTCCTCCGCGCTTACGGTGATCCCCTTGCCGTATTTAAAATCCACCACATGGCAGTCCGTGCCGCTGAGGATGATGCAGTCAGAGAACCCATAACCGTCCCGCGCCACATGGCCATAATGGACTTCCTTCTCAAGGACAATCTTTGGCGACACAGGGTAACTGTACGCAATCCTCCGGATGTAATCCACGTATTCGTCTGTATATCGTTCCATCTCCGGGTCATACAGCACATGTTTTTTAAGCTTGTTATGGGCAGACTTAAACGTCCTTTCCGGCATACCGGGCTCTATAAACAGCTTCCTTAATTTCAGCTCGCAGATGTCGTGCGCCAGTGTCCCCTCCTTTGCGTAATCTGACGTAGTCTCCGGAAAGGTTTCTGACAGCCTGGCCGATGGCGTGCAGTTAATCCACCGCTTGGAGCTGGACGCGGGCAGTAACGCGTGTTTCCTCTCTTCTGCCATCAGATGTTCGCACCTGCCCCTCTTAACTGGGTAACCAGTTCCGGATACCGTTCCGCAGGCACCTGCATAAGTGACATTGCGCCGAACTGCCCCAGTATCTGCATCACTGCGTCACGCTTCCCCTGGTCAATAAGCCCCGTCAGGGCCACGGCTATCTGATCCTGTGTATAGGACTGCGGGGTTGCTGTTGTCGGAATCCCTCCTCCAGGAACCTGGCCGGGAATTGGCTGCTGGTAGTTGAGCCCCGGCTGCTGATAGGCCATGCCTGGCTGTGCTGCAGCCTGCCCTGCAACCGGCAGACCGCCAGGCTGCTGTACTGGGATGCCTCCCTGATTTGGTGTGGCCGCGGGCTGGAAGTTAGTTACCGGTGGGGCCTGGGATACGCCGCCTGCCTCTGTAAAGGAAGCGGATACGCCTCCCTTTCCCAATGCCTGCGCCAGGTTGATAATTGCCTGCGCCAGGTTGTTAATTGCCTGCGCGATTGTTTCCAGTCCAGTTATGTTAATGTTCATGTTTGCCATCTTCGTTTCCCTCCATTTTGTTTTCAGTTGTTTCAGTTACATTCTCTTCCCGGCAGGAGCACTTCTCCCCTGGGTCAAGATAGGCCCCACAACAAGGGCATCTGTCATAATAGCTCACTCGGTATGCCTCCTTTTACTATTGACATCCCTGCTCTGCATCCCTTATACTAAGGGTGTGTTAGATTTTAGTTACCGGACTCTTGACGGCTCCACCCGTCTGGGTCCGCTTTTTTGTCCTGCGCGCAGCCATGTCATAGCCCTCCATCCCCTAAGTCCCTGATATATACGGACTGGGTGTCGTTGTTGTACACCAGCCGGAGTGTGTTCCCCACCTCGTCTTCCACCATGGCCTCGTTATCCTCCACGGCCAGCTTCAGGTACCGCATGTCGAAATGTTCCTCAAGCCAGCTGCGGACTGCATACTCCGCGATGCTCTTTGCCTTCTTCATCATCTTCCTCACCTCCTTTCACAGTTCCACGCCCATGGCCATCATCATAATCACAATGGACACCATCCACATCCCCACTCCCCATATGACCATGGGTACCGCCCGTTTGGCCAGCCGCATCCATGGACCGTCCCGCCGGTTCCGGCGCCGCCTGACTATAAGAATCCGCCGTCTGCCCATCATGTTGGTAAGCACCGCGGTGGTGGGGCCTACGATGTCCAGACGCCAGCCAGGGTATCGGATGGCCGCCTTGGCGCGGATGGCTAACTCGGTTGTTTTTGTCATTGTTCCTGCCCTCCCCTCAATGGCCTTCCCGCCAGCTGCTCTATCAACCAGATATGATGCATCCTAAAGTCCCCTGGGTGGCATTTCCGTTTGCCCAAGGTATTAAACGGCATCCCGATTTTTCTTGCCAGCCCCTTATCGGTCAGGTTATTCCTTATCTTGGCCTCGCTGATGAGGAGTTTCACTTCATCCTCTTGTCGTTGGTAATCGCTCTTTTTCATGCTGGGTATCCTCCTTTCTTGTGTTTTCTCCCCCTCCTTGGTATACTGTACTTACAGGCGTTGCAGCGCCAAGTACAAAAGGAAGGATTATATATATGAACAATAATAACCAATCACTCATAGCCGCAGTGTCTGCATTTCAAAGTTCTTTAGAAAAGATGAATACAGATTTAACCGCCGCTTACTCTCCCATTATTCAATCTGTTTCGCAAATGCAAAGTGCACTTGCTTCCACCATGTATCCGCAGATAAGCTTAGCTAGTCAAATACAAGCTATGTATGAAGCTCTATTGGCACCCATTCAGGAAATGCAGCTTTCTATGAATAGAGTAATTTCAAATGATATTGCAAATGCTCTAGCACTTAACAACTCTGCTATCCAAGATTTGACAAAAAATATTCAGAACAGCCTTGTTGATTTTAGTTCCCATATCTCAACTGACTTTTCATCAATATTGAAAAACATTTCCTTTCATCAAGAATATGTGGAAGTGCCCGAATACCTATACTCTTTTACTATTCATGGGAATGAATACCCACAAGAAGTCCCGCTTACCGCTGAAGCCCCAATTCCAAAGCGACGCATGACGCTGGAATTCTTTTTAAGCTGTGTATTGCCAAATATAATTGCTTTATTTAGCGTGTGGTTGACCATCTATTATCACAATGTAGACACATCTTCTCAAAGTACAACTGTGCAGGCTGAATTAACCATGTTTGAAAGCTATACCGAATCATTAAATCAACTTAATACCTCAGTGTCCACACTTAACGATTATTTAGTATCTCAGTCAAAATTGTATCCAGATTCGTGTTTAGCTGTTGCAACAGATTCAAATGCTGTTCGTGAAGTAAACGAATCTGATTCCGCAACTGCTGGTGAATCCGGAAATCTTGATATGCTCCAACAGCCTGATTAATTGATATAACCGCTATTACTATCCAGACCATAGTGATATGCGGTTTCTTCTTTTCTTCCATCCCCCTCACCTCCTTTTCCAGTTGACACACGCATGTGATAATGGTATAGTTATCCTTATCGAACGTATGTTTGTTTTGGTGTTATTTTTCTCTCGTGAATAGATAATCTAAATCGTACTTTGGAAACAGGACATTACGAATTGCTACTGCATCCTCGTGATAGAAACCTTTTTTGGTTTCACCATTTACCGTATCACTTACAGTTTGGTATCTACAACCAAGCAAGCTTCCTATCTGAGCAAATGTAACGCCTTCGTCCTTCATAGCCGTTAAGAAATTTCTGTACATTTTTTTTCACCTCCTATTAATTCCGAATTCCGAATTGGATAAACCGATTATATTCTTAATTCAGTATTTTGTCAATGCAAAATATTCCCTTTGACGAATTTATTCGGTAAAGCGAATATTTTATGTTTACAAAATTCTATTTTGGATATATAATGGAATTACTTAGAAAAAGAGGTTGCGACTATGGAAAAAGCTAAAATTTTAGAACGCTTAATCAAAGAACAAGGCTATAGCCTTAAGTCATTTTCGGCAAAGTGTGATATCCCATATACCACGCTATATGGGATAATGAAAAATGGTGTCGGTAAAGCAACTGTTGATAATGTAATGGCTATATGTCATGGACTTGGCATCACCATGGATGATTTAGAAAAAATGGCAAACGACAAAAAAATCATAAAGCCAGAGCCTACTTATGCGGATGTGGAACGTCTTGTAGCACGCAATGGCAAGAATATGTCTGTTGAACAGAAGATGCGCCTAATCAAACTACTGTCCGAAATAAATAATGGGGACTGATTTGATTGAATCACGATTTTATACTTGGTAAGGTACTTGAAACATATACTTTTTGCGAATTTAAAAAATTTCCTTTTGATTGTTTTAAGGCAATTGAAAAATATGGCTATCATATTTATACGTATAGTAAACTAAAGGAAATAAACCTTGAAGCTTATGAATTATGTGTTTCTTGTTCTGACGAAGCATATACCGAGCCATTCAGTCGTACTGTTGCTTATAATGAAAATATGCCTCCTGACAGGATTATATTTTCTCTGGCCCATGAACTGGGGCATATCGTGATGGAGCATCCGTACAAAGCAGAGTATTATGAGTCAGAAGCAAACTGTTTCGCAAGCTACCTCCTGGCCCCCAGGATGGCAATCCATTACTGCCAGTGTAAAAACGCTTGGGATGTTGAGCATCACTTTGGAATATCTGGAGAAGCGGCTGATTGTGCATTTGATGACTACCGTAGGTGGCGCAGGCGCGCAATGCATAGGATGTATCCAATTGATTGGGCAGTATATCAATACTTTTATAACCCAGATTTTAAAAAATTTATCTGCGGTGAAAGTACATGTTTCTACTGTGGTCGGACTTTTTATAATAAACCCGGAGACTGTATTTGCCCAATTTGTGACGCCAAGGTTAGCCAAGAATTATATAATCCGTTTAATGATTTACTATCACCAGAAAACAGAGCATTAGGTGCAATGAATGCACAATTATTATGAATGAAAAGAGGAAAAGAATATGGCGCTGATAATATGTTCAGAATGTGGTAAGGAGTTTTCTGATAAGGCATCGGCCTGCCCAAATTGTGGCTGCCCTATTGAAGCAATCTGCAATAGCGCATCAAACGATACCGACATGCAAAACCTCTGTGCAGATGAAACAGACTCTGTAACCACAGCAAATAAAGTATGGGATTCTGTCCAAACTGGGATACAATCGGCCATTGAAAAGAATAGAAATGCCATAAAAGCCACAAAGCAAATAGGACCAGTCCAAATCGATGAAAACCATAATATGTTTAGAATTAATGGGGCTGTACCGATTAACGGAAAAACAGATGGTTTGGGGAAATCCATGTTTAAAGGCATGATGGCCATTGGTACCATGGGGATGTCAGTTGCTGCCGGAAAATTAATTGGCGGTGGAAAACAAAAAGTAGGAAATAAAGAGTGGCTTGACTTTTCCGATTTGTTGAATTATGAGTTACTAGAAGACGATAGTCTTGTCACTAGCGGCGGTGTAGGACAGGCTTTAATTGGAGGAGCAATATTCGGTGGTTTTGGAGCAGTAGCTGGAGGTATCACTGGTAAGAGGGTCCAGAAAAAGAAAATAGAATCTTTATACATAAAAGCAACTGTAAATAATTTTTCTTCTCCGTGTATAATGATTCCCTTAATCACTAAATCTACCAAAACAAATAGCAAAGAATACCAGACAGCCTTCAATTTGGCCCATCAAATCTTATCTGCTTTTGATGTTATAACACATAATAAATAGTAAGCAAAAAGCCCTAGGAGCAGCGAACTCCCAGAGCTTTTAACATAGATTTTCTCTTGCCGGACGAATCCAGGAAGATATAAATCAATCTAACACATCTGAATTATATCATTCCTGCAGCGTCCTGGCAAGAGGGCGTATTTTTTATACCCAAAAATTGTTGCGATATCGCAACGAAAGGAGTGATAGCATGGCAAAAAAAGGCAAGAACAAACTACCATCCGGCAACTCACGCATCCAGGTATATGATTATACCGATGTCGACGGAAAGAAACACTATAAATCCTTCACGGCCCCCACGAAGAAGGAGGCCAAGTTCCTGGCCGCCCAGTGGCTCGCAGGGAAGGCCGCTATGGCTGAGGAGGACATCACCCTGTACAAGGCCGTCACGCGTTATATCGACGCCAAGAGAGGAGTCCTATCTCCCAGTACGATACGTGGGTATGAGGCCGTACAACGCAATTATATCAAACCTTATGCGCTGGGGCGCACCAAGCTTCCGGACATGACCAATACCAAGCTGCAGGTATGGATAAGCGACATATCTGCCAAGGTGGGACCTAAGAGTGTCAGGAACGCCCACGGCCTTGTATCGGGCACATTGGAGATGTTTCATCCGGATTTCCATATCAAGACCACGCTTCCTGCCAAGGAACGCCCGGACCTTTACACGCCATCGGACCAGGATATAAAGATCCTGCTCCAGCATGTGGAGGGAAAGGAACTGGAGATAGCCATCTTCCTGGCCGCCTTTGGCCCATTACGCCGTGGGGAGATATGCGCATTGGACAGTGGCGACATACATGGGAACATGGTGGATGTAAATAAGAGTATGGTCATGGGACCTGACAAGATGTGGCATATCAAACCACCTAAGACCTTTGGCAGCTACCGCCAGGTTGAGTTTCCGGATTTTGTGATTGCGAGGATGAAGGGTATCGAAGGCCGCATCGTGAAGGCCACTCCAGACCAGATAACCCACCGGTTCGAACGGGCCGTCAAGTCAACAGGATTACCAAAATTCAGGTTCCATGACCTGCGCCATTATGCAGCCAGTATCATGCATGCCATCGGCGTCCCTGATCAGTACATCCTCCAGCGCGGCGGATGGGCAACGGATAATGTCATGAAGACGGTTTACAGGGATGTCATTGACCTGGAAGCGGTGCGCCAGACAAAGAAAATCAATAAGCACTTTACTAAGGTGTCCGGTCTCAGAAAGTAGAAAGTATCACACGAAGTATCACACGCGGCCTGGAATCCCTTGTAGAATAAAGGTTTTACTATGGGTTCGAGCCCCATTACTTCCACTGATAAACCCGCTTGGATACATTGACGTTGATGTATGGGCGGGTTTCTTTTTTTGCAGGCGGATATCCTGTCTGAAGGCGGTTTTCCCTTCATACTTTCTTTCGCAATGTCCAAACTTTTTTGTAAGAAATATTACGCTTCATTACGATTATCTGACTTCTATTGAGTTTAGACCCAAACTATGATATATTGATTTCAGTCAGAGATGACGCGGCCCGGTACTGGCGCCCATAAGGGCGGACCAGACCGGGCCATCCCCCTTTTATAGGCCGCCGGATAACCGGACGCGTCCTATACTGTTAACCATCTCCCTGTTTTATGTTTTTCCATGTCATGGATTTCCGCCTGACCATCTACTGTTAAAATTCCCCAGCTTATCCGCAGACACTTCCCGGCTTTTTCCGATTATACTGATTTTTGCGTAAAAAATACCCAAAAATACGGTCAGTGTGCATAACATGACGTATTTTCAGGCTTTCCGGCGGATGGGCCAATTTTAAGAATTTCTTAATAATCTATTCAAGGAACATTCAAACATTCTGGAGGATTGCATGCTATACTAAGTACATAAGAGATGCACGAATATTTAACAACTATCCTTCAACCCTTTTTGAAAATCCGAAATCCTAAGAAAATTGCTCCGTACCGAAAGGTGCGGAGCTTTTTCTATGTATCCCTCATGGAATCCTCCACTCGCATACTCTTCTATGCATTTACGCTTCCATGTCTAAATCCTCTATACATATACGTACATACCGCACGCAGACCTTCCTACCGGTTGAGGGATGCCAGGACTGTCCTCAGCTTACCTACGTCCCCATCCTCAAAGCAATACCCTTCCATCCCGCATCTGCGCGCGCCTTCAATATTCAGGTTCAGGTCATCAACAAAGAAACACTCTTCCGGTTTCAGATGGAAACGGTCAAACAGATGCCCGTACATCTCCTTCTGCGGCTTCAGGCATTGCACCTCTGCTGAAAACAGGATGCCGTCAAAGCAGTCAATGGCCGGAATCACCTCTTTATAGCACTTAAGAAGGCGGACCGATGCATTGGAACAGAGATAGATTCCATAGCCCATGGACTTAAGCCACCGCACCAATTCCTCCATCCCCTCTTTTGGTTTCATGTTATACTCATGCCAATGCCAGAAACACCATTCAGCCTGTTCACGCTTGCGCTCCGTATCCAAACGCTCCTGCATTTTCTTAAGTGCCTCTTCCTCAGGCATGACTCCCATGTCTAAAAGGACCCATTCCGGCGAGGCAAATACGGAGGTGCTTACATCCTTCCTCTCCTGCTCATCCTCTATGTATATCTGGCACACCAGGTTGCCCACATAGCTGACCAGTACCTGCCCCATATCAAAGACTATATTCTTAATCATCCGATTCTCCTCCTGTCAGGCATTGATATGAAAAAATATGATATATATCAGAAAACCCGGGACAGCGCCCCGGGTTTCATGTCATGATTAGGCTTCCGCTTTCTCTACCTGAACAATGGCAGCCTTCTGCATAGGAATACGGCAGTTCTTGTTGCTGCCGAATTCAACGATTACGGTATCATCCGTCATGTCGATGATAACGCCGTAAAATCCGCTGCTGGTCAATATGGTGTCGCCTACCGCAACACTATTCAGCAGCTGCTGCTGTCTCTGCTTCTCCTTCTTCTGAGGACGGATTGCCATAAAGTATAACATACCACCCAGAAGAACAATATAGAGAATCCAGAAAATCGGACTACTTGTATTCATTCTTATTTTCCTCCTTCATGCCTACTGCCGCCTCGCCACAGTAGTTTTTTATTCATTAGACTTGGCGGAGCTTTCCATGCCTGCAAGCTTGGCCGCTTTGTATTCTGCATAGCGGTGCTCCTCGATGGCGTCGCGAATCTCTTTCATCATTGTATTATAAAAATACAAATTATGCAAGGTGCATAATCTCATTCCCAGCATTTCTTTTGCTTTCAGCAGATGGCGTATATATGCCCTGCTGTAGGAACGGCAGGCCGGACAGCCGCAGCCTTCCTCAATGGGCCTTGCATCCAGCTCATATTTCTGATTAAAAAGGTTCAGCTTTCCGTGGTTGGTATACACGTGGCCATGGCGCCCGTTTCTGGACGGATAGACACAGTCAAAGAAATCCACGCCCCGGTCCACTGCCTCCAGGATATTGGCGGGTGTTCCCACACCCATGAGATAGACCGGCTTTTCCTCAGGCAGATGGGGAACCGTCACATCCAGGATGTGATACATCTCCTCATGGCTCTCGCCCACCGCAAGCCCGCCCACCGCATAGCCGTCCAGATTCATCTCCCGGATGGTCCTGGCATGTTCCATGCGGATTTCGTCCACAACACCGCCCTGGTTGATACCGAACAGAAGCTGTTCACGGTTCACGGTGTCCGGCAGGGAATTAAGCCTTTCCATCTCCTCCTTGCACCTGCGAAGCCACCTTGTGGTGCGGTCAACGGACTGGCGGATATATTCATCACTTGCATGGCTGGGAGGACATTCGTCAAATGCCATGGCAATGGTGGAGCCCAGGTTGGACTGTATCTGCATGCTCTCCTCAGGCCCCATGAATATCTTATGGCCGTCTATGTGGGAATTAAAGTAAACGCCTTCCTCTTTGATTCTGCGCAGCTTGGTCAGGGAAAATACCTGAAAGCCGCCGGAATCCGTAAGGATGGGCCTGTCCCAGTTCATGAATCTGTGCAGGCCGCCAAATTCCTTAATCAGTCTGTCGCCTGTGCGGACGTGAAGATGGTAGGTATTGGACAGTTCCACCTGGGTGTTGATTTCCCGCAGATCGTCCGTGGACACAGCGCCCTTGATTGCGCCAACCGTCCCCACGTTCATGAACACCGGTGTCTCAATCACGCCGTGGACGGTTTCCATTCTGGCCCTTTTTGCCCTTCCGTCCTTTGTTATTACCTGATATTTCATATAGTTAAGCCTCGTCATCTGCCAGGGCAGCTTTAATCATGATGGCGCACTCAATACGCTTTTTCTGCATCTCACAGCCGATTTCGTAAGCGCCGTTAATGGAACCGCTGCAGTTGTATGCATTGGCTGAACATCCGCCGCTGCAGTAGAACCTTGCAAAGCAGTCCTTGCAGCCTGGCTTGGCATACACATTGCATGTCTTGAATTCATCCCTGATATCCGTATTCACGATACCCGTGTCCACATTACCCATGAGGAACTGCTCCTGCCCCACAAACTGATGGCATGGATAGAAGTCCCCCCATGGCGTGACTGCCAGGTACTCGGTGCCGGAACCGCATCCCGCCATACGCTTGGCAACACACGGACCTGCTGTCAGGTCCAGCATGAAGTGGAAGAAATTAAATCCCCTTCCTTCCTTCTTGCGCTTGATATACTCCAGGGCCAGCTTGTCATACTCAGCCAGGATGACCGGGATATCCTCCTCACGGATGGAATACTCCTCAGCCGGGTCAGACACTACCGGCTCCATGGACATCTGCTCAAAGCCCAGGTCCGCATAATGGAGCACATCTGCCGCAAAGTCCAGGTTATGCCTTGTAAATGTCCCGCGGACATAATAATCCTTCTGGCCCCTGCTCTTAGCAAATTTCTGGAACTTGGGAACCGTCAGCTCATAACTGCCGCTGCCGTTGCGGAATGGCCGCATCCTGTCATTGACGTCCTTGCGCCCATCCAGGCTCATGACCACATTGCTCATTTCCTTGTTGCAGAAATCCATTATATCGTCATTTAACAGCACGCCGTTGGTGGTGATGGTAAAACGGAATTTCTTGTGGAACTGCTCTTCCTTGGAACGGCCATATTCCACCAGGCGTTTTACCACGTCCCAGTTCATGAGGGGTTCGCCGCCAAAGAAGTCCACCTCCAGGTGTTCCCTGCTGCCGGAATTGGCAATGAGGAAATCCAGGGCCTTTTTCCCCACCTCATAACTCATCAGGGCGCGGCGGCCATGGTACTCGCCTTCCTCTGCAAAGCAGTAGCGGCAGGCCAGGTTGCAGTCATGGGCAATATGCAGGCACAGGGCCTTGACCACGGTCTTACGTTTTTTAAAATCCACCACGAAATCATGGTAAATGTCCTTTGTCAGAAGCTGTTCCATGTCAATCAGCTCCTGGATATCCTCCAGCGCCTCCCCCAGTTCCTCAGGTGTATATCTGCCCCACAGGCGGTCAAATACATCTGATTTGACTTTGGCTGAAAGGGGCTCAGGCTTTTCCATCTCAGGAACCAGTCCTGACACCACCTCCACAGCGTCATAAACAACCGGGTCTACCACATGGACGGAACCGCTGTTCACATCCAGTATGATATGGTAACCATTATTTATAAATTGATGAATCACGGATCTACTCTCTCTTTCTAAGGGGCAAGCCCCAACTCCTTTGCGTGGCAAAGCCCCTATAATCCCATCGACCATAGGGGCTTTCTACCAAATTCCTGTACGTATCTCAAATCAGTACTGCGTCATACTTACGTATCAGCGGTTAGCGTTCTCACAGCTCTGGTTGCCAACCGTGCAAGATGTCTTACATGCTGACTGGCAGGAAGTCTGGCACTCGCCGCAGCCACCTTTCTTCATGGTGTCTTTTAAGGTATTCGTATTCAATGTCTTAACGTGCTTCATATTACGGCACCTCCTCTTATCCAAAATATAATTCCTTGAAATTATAACACAGGTTAAAGCCCCTTGCAACGGTAAATTATAAAGGTTTGTCATATTAATGGCGCCCCCGGGAATATACTTCAACATAGATTCTTATGAAGGAGAACAATCCTATGGAAAATGGCATCGTAAAACCCATGATCCGCTCCCTGCTCATCTCCTATGTGCTGTCCGGAATCCTCCTGGCTGCCCTGGCATTTGCCCTGTATAAACTGCATCTGAAAGAGGGACAGGTAAATCTCATGGTATTTGCAGTGTACTTCGTCACCTGCCTGGCCGGCGGCCTGCTGGCCGGAAAAGGAATCCGGCAGCGCCGGTTCTTCTGGGGGCTTTTGTCCGGTCTGTTTTATTTTGTAGTCCTGTTCGCCGTATCCTGGGCCATGAACATGGGCTCTCCCATTGACATGGAACGCTCTGTCACTGTCATGGGTGTATGCGCGCTGGGCGGGACCATCGGGGGAATGATCAGTTAAAACAGGCCCAAAACCGCAATCTGCCGGATAACAGACATAGGCGCCCGCTTTGCCGCAGGCGCCTGTTATCCGGATGCATTCCGGTGTCTTATCATCTTATACTGATTCCCAAGAGTGTGTTTGATAATTACTTTTTCCCCACCTTTTTAGCGGTCTCCGCCAGGCTTACCGCCACCTGCTCCGCCACGATGACGGCGCTGCCCAGGAACACGAACATATCTCCCAGGTTGAATACCACCTTCTTCAGCCGGTCCCACTCGATTGAAAAATAATCCACCACATACCCGCGTACCAGACGGTCATAGAGATTGCTGAGGGCACCTCCTATAATGATGGAAAGCCCCAGCTTCTGTGCTGTCTTTCCTTTTCCCTGCAAAAGGGAACACAGCGCGCCTGCCATGGCGGATATGACCATCAGCGGCACCGTCTTTACCAGTTCCGGCCGTTCCTTAAGGAATCCAAATGGGAAACCGGCATTATGGTTCTTATGAAGCTTAATCATCCCCCGGGAATTCGGCAGTTCCCTTGGAAACGTCCCGTCCTCCTGCCCTTCCACCACACTTTTTATCCCAAGGTCCAGTGCTGTCAGACCGCCTATTATCCAGCCATATATCATAAACCAGCCTTCCTTTCCACATTTTTCTTTCATTTTACTATGGTTTCACACAGCCGTCCAGTGAAAGGTTTCTAAAATTCAGCATATACTAGTATCAAATGTCCTGTTCGAGGTGTGTCATGGCAGACTGCCCATTTAATCCAGCCTCAGAATCAATCGCAGATTTTATCTATCGCTATGGAAGCCAGCAGCAGATTGTGGGAAATCCGGAGGATATTCCCTGTATAGACTATGTCAGCCCTGACTACAGCATCATCTATACGCCTTTAGACACAGTGCTGCCCATCTCCCTGCGCAGATATTCATACTACAGCGTGCCCGGGCTGTTCAGTCTTCTGGACAGCTCCAGCATGGAGGTATCCGGCATTACTTCCACCTTTGCATCCCCTGCCCTGGGCAACCGCGGACGCGGTGTACTCATCGGCTTCATTGACACAGGGATAGACTATACCAATCCTTTGTTTCAAAACCCGGACGGCACCACCAGGATAAGCAGCATCTGGGACCAGAGCCTGCCTGAAGACAGGGACATACTCCCTCCCGGGGTTCCCGACCGCTATCCCGGCAGCGGGGCGTCCTACGGGACTGAATATACGCGGGAACAGATTAATGCAGCCCTGGCCTCCGACACCCCGCTGGCCCTGGTCCCCTCCACCGATACCAATGGGCACGGGACCTTTTTGGCAGGCATTGCAGCAGGCGGTTCACTGCCTGCACAGGATTTTACCGGAGCCGCGCCGGAAAGCGAGCTGGTGGTGGTTAAACTAAAACCGGCCAAACAGTATCTTCGTGACTTTTATCTTGTCAGAAGCGACGCGGAGGCCTACCAGGAGAACGATATCATGATGGGGATTAAATACCTGCGCGTGGAGGCATACCGCCTGAAAAAGCCCATGGTCATCCTTCTGGGCCTGGGGTCCAACCTTGGAAGCCATGAAGGGACTTCCCCCTTAAGCATCACGCTTCAGGACATCAGCCGAAGCCTGGGTGCGGCAACGGTCATTGCGGCCGGCAATGAAACCGGGCTGGGGCATCACTATGAAGGCACCATCCCCGGCGGACAGGAGTTTGATGACGTGGAGATACGTGTGGGACAGCCGGAATCAGAACTGGGATTTGTTGTGGAGCTGTGGGCTTCCACCGCAGACACCTACTCAGTGGGTTTCATTTCCCCCAGCGGCGAAATCATAAGCCGTATTCCTATTATAGCCGGAAATGAAACCTCTATCCCTTTTCTTCTGGAACCCACTGTCATTACCGTGAATTACCAGCTGATTGAATCCGGATCCGGAAAACAATTGATTTTCATGCGCTTCCAGGCTCCTACTACCGGAATCTGGAAAATACGTGTATTCAATACGCAATACCTGACCGGGCTGTTCCATCTGTGGCTTCCGTCCCAGGGCCTGATATCCGATGAAACCGTATTCCTCACCCCAAACCCATATACCACCATCACGATGCCGGGCAATACGGCTTCCCCCATAACGGTCGGGGCTTATAATCATTTAAATAACAGTATTTATATCCATTCCAGCCGCGGTTATACAGTGGGCGGGCTGATTAAACCTGATATCGCTGCGCCCGGAGTCAATATTTCCGGGCCTGCCGTGGGGCGCGGGATTGGTTCCGCAGGAACGGCCGCGGGACGCGGAACCGGTTCTGCCGGGACGGCCGCGGTCCCCATGACAACCCGCACAGGCACCTCCGTGGCAGCGGCCCATGTGGCAGGGGCTGTTGCAAACCTTTTGAGCTGGGGGATTGTGGAGGGACATAACATCACCATGAGCGAGGCCTCCATCAAGGCATATCTGATCCGTGGGGCAAGAAGAAATCCAGCGCTGTCATATCCTAACCGTGAATGGGGATATGGGGCACTGGATTTATATGAAACATTCCTTCGCTTAAGGGAATAGGCAGTGGGTCAGCCTGTAACCGGTATGATTATGGCATGGCTACGGTATGGTCATGGCTTGGCTACGGTATGATTACGGCATGATTATGGCATGAAATCATACTGCGGCCTGCTATCCTCTCATCTGTATCAGGGGACCGCCGTTTTTCTCAAGATACGGACGGGTAACCACCACGGAACCGATGTTGGAATCCTTGGGTATCTCATACATGATATCAAGCATGAACTCCTCCAGGATTGCCCGCAGCGCCCTGGCGCCGGTTCCACGCTTTCCCGCCTCCTCGGCAATCCAGCGGAGGGCATCGTCCTCAAATACCAGCTTCACCTCGTCCATGGACAGCAGCTTCTCGTACTGCTTGGTGATGGCGTTCTTAGGTTCCTTGAGTATGCGGACCATCATGTCCTCAGTCAGACCCTGGAGGGTCACTGTCACCGGCAGCCTTCCAAGGAATTCCGGAATCATGCCGAACGCCCTCAGGTCTTCGTTGATTACATGCTTCAGGATATCAGGGTCATTGTCATATGTATCCTTTAGGACAGAACCAAAACCCATGGAGGATTTCTTCTTAAGACGTTCTTTTATGATTTCCTCCAGGTCCGGGAACGCCCCGCCGCATATAAACAGTATATTATCCGTGTTGACCGTTGCCATGGGGGTCATGGCATTCTTCTGATTTGAGCCCACCGGCACCTCCACCGTGCTCCCCTCTAAAAGCTTAAGAAGCTCCTGCTGCACGGATTCACCGCTGACATCCCTGGTATTGGTCTGCTTCTTCTTGGCAATCTTATCAATCTCATCAATGAAAATAATGCCGCGCTGTGCCCGTTCCACATCATTGTCAGCTGCTGCCAGAAGCTTGGATACCACGCTCTCAATATCATCGCCAATGTATCCGGCCTCTGTCAGCGAGGTTGCATCCGCAATGGCCAGGGGAACATCCAGGAGACGGGCCAGGGTCTTGACAAGATAGGTCTTACCGCTTCCTGTGGGCCCTATCATCAGGATATTGGACTTTTCAATCACAATCTCCCCATCCTGGGCCGCATCCCCCTGCGCTGGCTTATTGTCCAGGAATGCACGTTTGTAGTGGTTGTAGACAGCCACTGCAACCACCTTCTTTGCCTTTTCCTGTCCGATGACATACTCGTCCAGCCTGCTCTTTATAAGGTGTGGCGCCGGGATATCCTTCATGGTAAGCACGGGCTGTTCCTGGGTCTTCTTCTTAATCTTCTGCTTCTTAGGTATCTCCGCCACCGGAGGGGTTGTGTTCAGGTCGCTGAGGTTCATGTTCATGTACGGTATATTGCCCAGCTTTGAAAAGTCCATGCCGCCCTTGGTGACAGAATCAAATGCCTTCTGCATACAGTCATGGCACAGGTTCATGCCGCCGGGCATGGATATCATCTGGCCGGCCTTGCTCTCCGGCCTGCGGCACATGTAACAGACCTTCTCGTAATGCTCATCGTCCTTTGGTTCCTCTTTATCCGGACCGGATGGGTTCACATCCTGGTTATTGTCTATATTGCTCAAAGTCAGTTCTCCTCTCTGTTAAAAAACCTTCCCGCCAAAATGCGGAAACGCGCTGGCCTGTTCCTGCCATTGGCATAAGTATATAACAAAATGCTTCCCCAAACAAGAGGAAGCATTTTCATTTTATTGAAGTACATTCTGGCTGGATTCCTCCGGCATTGCCTTAAGCGTCACGGACACGGTCCGTTCTTCATACTGACCGCCCGCCTGTGTCTGGACAGTAAGCTCAATCTGCTCTCCCAGTTCATAGCAGGCCAGCAGCTCCTGAAGCTGGGGCATGGTCTTCACAGACTGGCCGTCCACCTTTGTGATGATATCCTTTTCCCGCAGATCCGACACAGCCGCCGCACCGTCGTCCAGGATTTTGTAAATGTAGACGCCCCTGGGCATTCCGAATGAATTAGCGGCTTCCTCGTCCACGCTGGTGCCCTGGATACCCAGATATCCGCGTTTTTCCTCCGCCACCGGATTCATGGTCTTCCGGTTCATCAGCTGGCTCATGATATCCTGCGCCTTGGAAATGGGGATTGCATAACCGATGCCTTCCACCTCCGTGGAGGAATACTTGGCCGCATTGATGCCGACCACCTCTCCCTTCATATTGAGAAGCGCGCCCCCGCTGTTGCCAGGATTAATGGCTGCGTCTGTCTGCAGCAGGGTCCTGGTGGAGTTGTTGGACACACGGACTTCACGGTCCAGTGCGCTCACATATCCAACCGTGACAGACTGTCCGTACCCCAGCGCATTGCCAATGGCAACGACACCCTGTCCCACCTTCAGCTCATCTGAATTCCCCAGCTTGGCAATGGAAATCTTACTTTTGGTATCTGCCTTAATCTGCTCCAGGGGGACGGATATGACTGCCAGGTCTGTCTCTGCATCCGTTCCCTTGATGGCCGCATCCACCACCTCATTATCAATAAATGAAACCTTCAGGGAGGTGGATTCCTCCACCACGTGATTATTCGTGACAATCAGAAGCTCCTTGTCGTTTTCCCCTATAATGATTCCTGAACCGCTGCTGGGAACCTCATAAGTCTGCGGTCCTCCGAAAAACCAGCCATAGCCGAAGTTATTGCTTTGATATACAGTGGTACTGGTGATTGCCACCACGGTGGGCATGGCCTCCTCCACAATATCCGAGACATCCGCCACTGCCGCCCCATTTGGTTTCTGCTGGGAGCCGTTATTGTCCTGGCCCTTCTGATCCGCCTGCCCCTGGTCAGGTTCCGTGGCGGGCGGGTTAGCCGCCTGGCTGGCCGGGGCATCCGCTGACGCATGGATATCCAGATATCTGGAGGCAGCAATATTAACCCCCACCATGACCCCGCCCGACACCGTGCCGAACAGAACAGCGCCAGCCGTTATGAGGGCTGCTTTTTTTAGCAGGCCTCCTTTTTTCTTTGGAGGACGCTGGTCATAGGAAGGCCTCTGATTATAGGATGGGCCCTGTCCTCCTGGAAATCCCGGCCCTGTCTGCGCCCCATTATATTGACGGTCATCATATCCCTGGTTGTCATAAGACTTCCATCCGTATTCCTGATCGTTATTGTACATCCAAGTATCCCCTTTCTCATCCTCACATGTGTTCAGATTATACTGTAGCAGTGATTTGTGATAAAAATGTGACCATTTTCTAAATATAGTATAACATAAAGGACCAGCAGATCCTAAAAGTTTCCTGCTGGTCCCTGATGCTATTGTCCCGGCCCAATGATAATGGAGCCTGGACCGCCTGGTACATATTCATCACTGCTGCCGCCCGGACTGGGCGCCATGGTTCCGTTGGTGCTTCCCGGACTCGGCGCAGTGTTTTGGCTGTTGCTTCCCGGATAAGGCGTCGTTGGGGCCTTGGTACTTCCGGGATAAGGTGCCGTAGGGGCCTTGGTGCTTCCGGGATAGGCCTGGGTGGTCCCGGCGGTACTTCCCGGATATGGCTGCGTGATTGCTCCCGGTCCCGTACTGCTATCTCCAGGAGATGTGGAGGAACCAGGATAAGTCAGGTTTCCATTGGATTCATCCGCAGGCGCCGTAGTGTATCCAGGATACGGGATAGTGCCTGAGCCGCTTCCGCCGGGCCTGGTTCCGGATGAAGGCCTGGTGCCTCCGGGATAATAGTCTTCCGGCGGGTCTATGACATGGCCGAATTCATCCGTTTCAAGGTCCCATTCATTTTCGTAGTCAAGAACGCTCTCGTCTGTCCCGGACGTACTGGACCCGGATTCATCCTCCTCTTCCTTGGAAGTGGACGGCTCCGTGCTTCTGGAGGGTTCTGTGGGCTTTGGAATATATCCGCCGTCCGTTCCTACGCTTTCAATGGGCTTTCCTTCCTTATACAGCCCTGAATCGGCTGATATCTTTTTACTGATATTCTTAACCATGTCACTGGGCTGGTAGTCCTCTTCGCCGAACAGGAACCTATGAAGCTCAATTACATTGCTCTCCAGTGTCTGCGGGATTACGCAGTCGCCTTTCTTGCCCATATTGGCATCGCTTCTGGCAGCCGGGAATCCCATGGTATCCACAATGGTATATTTTGTCAGGTTCTTGGCAGCCGGAATGATATCATTCAGGGTCACGCTGGAGAGAATCTGCTCAAATACAACTTCCATTACATTGTTAATCACTGAGAAATTTGCCTGTCTCAGCTTGACAAAGCACTGCTGGATAATCTCTCTCTGGCGTTCCGTCCTTGCAAAATCCGTATCCATTTTACGAAGCCTTGCATAAGCCACGGCCTGGACACCGTCCAGATGGTTCATGCCCGCTGATTTCAGATGCTGGGATGCAACGCCGGTGGCTTCAACGGTCTCTGTGATATATGCATTGATATAATAAAATTCAGCCTTGCTCAATTCTATGTCCACACCGCCCAATATGTTGATGGAATCAGCTACCGCCTTCCAGTTAAAGGTGGCGTAATCGTCAATCTGTATATCCAGGTTCTTGTTCAGGGCCTTAATCGCCTGCTTGGGGCCTCCCCTGGCATATGCCTGGTTAATCTTATTATAGGTGCCGTCATCATCCAGGTTCAGGTACGTATCCCTGAATATGCTGACCAGCTTAATCTCACCGTTTGCCTGGTTTACATTGGCAATGATGATGACATCCGTATTGTTCCCTTTGCCCAGGGAATTGTCACGGCTGTCCACGCCAAAAAGAGCCACCGTCCAATATCCCTGCATGTTTTCAACCTTGTCAATTGCCAGGTACGGGTTGGTCTCATCTTCTATCTTAAAATTTGGATCCCTCTGGATCCGGTTGGCCTGCTGCAGGACATACCTGGCGCCGAATATAATCAGCAGTGCGAACACTTCTGCTATAATCAAAGCCACAATGGTCCTGACTTTCCTTCTGCCGCCATTTCCCGAAGAATCTGCTACCGCGGCTTCCCGGACCGATTTCCTGCCCGGACCATCCGGGCCGTCCTTATCATTCCTGCGGAATGCGTTCTCCCTGCCGCCGCGCCCCCTGTCTTCACCCAGGTTGGTCTCCGGCGTATAGATGCGGCTTGGCCTGGTTCCGGCAGTTCCGCGTTCCCCGGTCATCCGGTTATCCGTATCTCTACGGCTTACGGCCATCCGGTTATCCGCCATCCCGCTTTTTCCGGCCATGGGGTTCCCAGCTGTTCCGCGTGTCCCGGCTGTCCGTTTATCTGCCGCTGCACGGCTGCCTATCATGCGGCCATCAGCTGTTCCCGGACTTCCTGCCGGGCGGTTATCGGCTGTTCCCGGACTTCCTGCCCCCCGGTCATCGGCTGATGTCCGGCTTCCTGTCACCCGGTCATCGGCTGATGTCCGGCTTCCTGCCGCACGGCCCCCGGCCGCTGCACGGCTGCCGGTCACACGCCCCTCGGCCGCCACACGGTTTCCGGCCGCACGGACATCGGCGCCTGCACGGTTTCCATTCACACGGCCATCCGCAGGTCCCTGTCCTCCTGATACCTGACCCTCAGCCGATGTACGGCCCACGGCCATCCGGCCCTCAGCTGCCCCGGAAGTTCCGGCCATCCGTCCATCAATTGCCCCGGAGGTCCCAGCCATCCGGCGGCCCGGCACAGGACTTCCCGCCATGGGTCCGCCTGCCGCTGTACGGCCTCCTGACATACGGTTCTCCATTGCGGAACGGCTTCCCGTCATCCGGTTTTCCGCTGCTGCACGGCTTCCCGCCGCCCGGTTCCCGGATGCTGCGCGGCTTCCTGCCGCCCTGTTTTCCGCCGCTGCGCGGCTCCCTGCTTCCTGGCCTGTATATGCTTCCCGTCCATCCCTGCCCCGGACAGCCGGTCCCGGCCTGCCCCCGGCTCCTGCAGGGCGGCCTGTACTGCCGTCTTCGGCTCCGGCTCTGGAACGTCTGGGAAAAGCTGTATCTGAATCAGCCCCAATGCCAGCGCTGTCCCGGCGCTGTCTGCTGCGGCTTCTCAGTCTTTCATCTTCCTGTCCAAATCCATTTTCTAAATCACGATTCATTCGTCCATCCTCATTCCCTCATGCAGCACCAAGGCGTGTCTCATGGCCACGCCAGGCTTCATAGGAGTATTTTAAACGTATACGGCATGCATATCAATATGCATTTTTATTAATAAATCCTTTAAATACGGTTAAAAACATAATCTTAAAGTCAAAACCGATGCTCCAGTTCTCAATATAATACAAATCATGTTCAATCCGTTTGGTAATAGATGTATCCCCCCGGTATCCGTTCACCTGGGCCCATCCCGTCAGACCGGGGCGTACCTGGTGCTTAATCATATAGCGCGGGATTTCCTCTTTGAATTTCTCAACAAAAAGCGGCCGCTCCGGACGCGGTCCCACCAGGCTCATGTCCCCTATGAGGACATTGAAGAACTGCGGAGTCTCATCGATACTGGTCTTGCGTAT